>Ga0316206_1001191_pt1 | contig 25144 bp, 24 predicted proteins | sample 6monthpyrite_MG_FD_204942 | JGI IMG/M metagenome (GOLD analysis project Ga0316206, IMG submission 204942) | Microbial mat bacterial communities from mineral coupon in-situ incubated in ocean water Damariscotta River, Maine, United States -... | ecosystem: Environmental > Aquatic > Marine >... | reverse complement strand
AAAAAAATGCGTATCTTATTTTTTATAATCATATCTCTTGCTTTATTTACAGTAGAAATAATTTTGCTTCCATCTGAAACAATTTCTGATAATTCTTTTACGATAGGAAAATCTTTTTGAATTGATTCCCATATTTCATTTAAGCCTAAAGAGTTCATATTTTTCCCGCTACGATCTTAATCTCATCATCACTGAGTCTATAAAGCTCATACACCATTTTATCTATCTCTTTATCAGTACGGCTGCACTTTCGTCCGAACAGTTGCTGCATGTCTTTGCCTCTTATATTTTAAGAACTCTTATTCTAGCAAAATATCAATCGTAAGAGTGTTAAACTCAAATTATACAGTAGGGAAATTAAAAAACTCATTCATCCTTGCACTCAAGGAGCATTCATTAAAAATTTTTACTAAACACTTCTTAAATCTTTCAATGTTCTCTTTGGCACGCAGGAAAATACTTTTTATTGAATGTGAATGGAGAATTTTGAACTTGCGATAGAGTGTGGGTCCAACATGGTAAGACTTGGCTCTTTGATGTTTAACATGTAGTTAATCTTAAAAAATTAAGAGCTATCATGTCCACTCTAAAGGTGTTCCTTTAGAGTTACACTTGTTTAATAAGTAAGCTTGTTAACTTACTTACTTTTTATTAGTCTAAAACTTTTCTAGCACCTATATTTTGAATAGGTCTATTGTTTGGATGATGCATAACATGTAAGAACTGTTCAACTTGTCCTTTTGAAACAGTATCGTAGGATTTAAGTACAAACCATCTTACACCTTCACTACATGGCGGAGTTGTAAGTGAACCGTCAAATCTGTAGTATGATTTATCTTTTGGCAAAAATGCATTAATCTCTTTTGAAGTTAAAGAAATAGATGATTTTTTTCCAGCCTCGTGCGGCATTTTAGCCCAAACTTTATGTAGAAGTGGATTTTCCTTACCATCTTCAAATAAAACTGCCACAACAGCCAAAGAACCATCTTTCGCCATATGAACGAAGTGTGCTTCTAGTGGGAAATGTTTAGAGTCTATCTCATTTTCACTTGGTGTATGAAAGTGAAACTGCTTTAGTTCAAATACTTTTCCATCAATTTTAATGCTACTTCCATCTTTTATATTAACTTGAACAGTATGTCCATTGTCAACAACATTTGATGAGCCTGAGACATAGTTAAATGCTATCGGAGCCAAATTTTTACTATCAATTTCTATATCTTTTTCAATATTGATTGGTGATTGATTATGTCCAAGTTTACACATTACATTTTTTGTATCCATATCGCCCCATTTCTCAGGAGTATTATGTCCGGTATAACCCCAATGGTTTGCGTCTTCGCTAGCAAACATTGCTGATGCTACAAACAATGTTCCTATAATAATTTTAGATAATTTCACTTATTTCCTTTATATATATTTTTTGCTTACGTGAAAATTATACATGTAAATAGTAAATAATTAGTTACATATATATGAACTATTATAGTGTAAAAATAGCTACAAATACAACAGTCTCTTTTTAAATCTAATGGTATTACTAGAAGAATTCGTAATGCAATCAAGCTGATACTCCACCATCTTATGAAATGGATTTAGAAATTTTTCCAAATCATATTTTCTGACGTTTTCAACATCCCACTTATCTAAAAGTTCTATCACTTCCAATGTAGATTCAATCGTAGATAAACAATATTCTGCCGGTTGTTCTTTTATCTTAAACTGTGAGAGTTTAGAGCTGGTAAAACTAAGATGCCTCAGCCCTTGAAGATTTTTACTCTCTCTTATCATCTTAAGTGAACATGCCCAGGTAGAGTCTATAATAAAAATTGCTATATTTTTATCAACATGTTTAATGGGGTGTGATTCACTTAGATTTATGGCCTCTTTAGATGGATAAAGCACAAAACTTTCATGGGTTGAGATAATATCGTTTATTTTTTCATTATTTGTAAAGTCAATCCCTATAAATAACTCTGAATTTTCAAGGGATAAGTGAGTTAAATGCCCCGTTCCATTTTTTACTTTTTTAAACTCTTTGGGATGCATGAGTATAATAAACTTTGTATTTGTGCCAAAACTATGAACATGCTTGCACATACATGAAGTTTTTGGTCTGTAGCAGCTGTAACACTTTTCTCTATCGCCATAATATGTATTCATAAAGCGAATTGTACTACAATTCCAATATGAAAAATAAATATGACCTAATAGTTATTGGCTCAGGCGCTGCTGGACTGATATCTGCAATCATCTCCGCACGAGAAGGGAGAGGGGTTCTTCTTTTAGAAAAACTTCCCAAAATCGCTTCAAAATTAAAGGCAACAGGCGGAGGTCGCTGTAATCTTACAAACACTCTTTCAAATGAAGACTTTATGGCTCGTTTTGGTCGTGATGGACGTTTTATGCAGGATGCTCTTCAATCCTTTGATCACAAAGCGCTTGTCAACTTTTTTACTGAGATCGAAGTGCAGACGCATGCTCCTGACGGATTTAGAATATTTCCAACCTCCCATAGCTCATCTACAATCATTTCTGCTCTTGAAGTAGAGCTACAAAGATTAGGCGTTGAAGTCAGCTGTTCACAGAGGGTCGAGCAACTGCTTTACAGCGAAAAACAAATCATTGGGGCTCAAACACAAAGTCAAATTTTCAATGCACCAAATGTTATAGTAGCAACCGGTGGTCTCGGTTATCCTACACTTGGAGCCGAGGGAGATGGATATTCCCTTGCAAGTAAGCTTGGTCACAGTGTAACAGAGCTTCACCCTGCGATGATGCCTTTAAAGGTGAAGGAAGATTGGGTAAAAAACTGTCGTGCTGACACCATGGCAAAAGTTGAACTTAAAGTTGATTTGAAAAAAGGGAAAAAACTAAGAGCAACCGGTGATCTGATATTTACAAACAACGGGATAAGAGGTCCTGTCGTTTTGGACTTTGCAAGAGAAGTTACACCACTTTTAGAAAAATATACAGAAGTCCCACTCCTTTTAAATCTTACAAAAGGGATGAATGAAGAGGAGATAAACAAACATTTAAAAGATAAAGTTTTACTAAATCCACATGCCAAGACAGTAGAACATGTCAATACCCTACTCCCTTTTCCCTTGTCAAATGAACTATGCCTGTTAGCCGGCATAAATCCTGATGATACATATAATAAAACGACTGGTGCACAAAAAGCAAAACTTATACAACTACTTGCATGGACACCATTAACAGTGACTGGACATGACGGCTTCAAGATGGCTATGATAACAAGAGGCGGAATAAATTTAAAAGAAATAAACCCCAAAACTATGCAAAGTAAAATTATAAATGGTTTGTATTTTTGCGGTGAAGTTATGAATCTTGACGGACCTTGTGGAGGTTACAATTTACAATGGTCATTTAGCAGCGGCTTTTTAGCCGGAAAACTTGGTGAATAGGGATAGAAAATCTATCCCTAAAGAACTACAGCTTTTTTGCTATTTTTTTAGCTGCTTTTTTTGTTGTAGGCTTTTTCTTTAGTACTTTCTTAGCTACTTTAGCTACTTTTGACTTTTTAGTAACTTTCGCTACAACTTTCTTAATTGCTTTTTTCTTTAATACTTTTGCCATTGGTGGCTCCTTGAGTTATTTTAACCTATTTCTAAACTAATAGTAATAAATTATAGTGTTATTGTAGTATTTTTTATTTGTAAAGTCAACTTTTTATGTATAAAAGTAATATTTTATAGTTAATATATAGTTTTTATGTAAATAAAGCTATAATTCTTTACGTCATTATATAAATCGGAGGTGAATCTTATGACTTTTATCGAATTTAAAAAACTACTGCTTGATGCAGAGATTAGTTTACCTAAATTTAGCAATCTTATAAAAGTTAGTGAAAAAAACATTCAATCTTATAAGAAAAAGGGGGAAGTACCCAATACAATAGCAGTTATTGCAACTTGTTTTGCTGTTATGAACAAAGGAGGTATTCCGTATCGTCCGATGATAGAAGAGTTAGAACTTAAGGTAAAAACAAAAATTGGTGCCGGATTTAAGAAGAAAACAAAAAACGAATCAGAAGAACTTAGCAAAAGTAGCGAATAGAAGCAAAACCAAAAACTCCGGTTTCTTCTATTTTTTTTACATGTTCAGATGTAACAATGCCTCCCAAAGCAAACACCTTTATATCACATTTATTTAAAAGAATTTTTAAATCATCTAGCCCTTTTGGCTCACCCTTATTTGGTGAAGCAAAAACAGGGCTGTAAGTAACCGCATCTGCCCCAAGCATTTCTGCTTTTAAGACTTCTTCATGCGTATGAGTGCTGATAACAACTTCAAGACCTTTATTTTTTGCATCTACAATTTCCGCTGCTTGAGTGGAAGTCAGATGAATGCCTGTTGCACCAAGTTGTACTGCTAATTCCACATCCTGATGTAAAAAACTTTTCATTCCATCAAATTGATTACAAAGTTCTACAAAGTTTAAAGCCAAAATTTTGTAATCTGGATTTGTTTTATCTCGGTAAAGGGCATATTCTGGCATGTGCATTTTAAACTTCTGATGAAGTATTTTACTAAAACTAGCCGGTTTATCTGAATAAAATTCTTTAGAAGTAATGAGATATTTGTACATTTATCTATAGAGTGGATTTTGAAAATCAATTCTTTTAGCATCAATTCCAGCAGAGTATCTCTGTGCCATGCCATTAACATGATACTCAAGTCTGTCAAGCAGATAAAGCTCACTTTTTGTATATTTAGCCTTTGACTCACTGATGTAGTTTTGTAAAAATTTTAATTTTTCTTCTTCATTATTAAAATTTATACTTCTAATTATAGCTTTTATCTCATCATATTCATCTCCACATGAAGACAGAAAATCATATGATAAATCCATAGTTTTCATAGTATTAAGTGCTTTGGAAAAAGCAAAATGATTATAAAGCATGCAACCCACAAAATATTCTATATCCGAGCTTTCAAATTCCGAATATTGCTTATCTTCATCACCAAAATACTCATGCCATATACTTAGTATTTGTTCTATTTTATTATCCATTAATTACTCTTTATATTTAATTTTGTAATTATACATTAAAGCAATATATTTTTAATTATTTAATTTGTGATTTAGATAATTTGAGCATAGTATTAAGCATTAAGCTTCTTTCAAAACTCCTATATGTCTCGGCATATAGGAGTTTTGAAAGAAGCCTATTATTAGGTAAAGAAGTATTAATGCAAAAAAGCGATGTTAACTGCGAATTATTAGAAAAAGATAGATGCCAGATACATCAAAGATATTGATGTGAATCCAAAAAGTTATGAAATTACGAGAGCTATAATATTCTTTGCAAAAAATGCCAGTATCCCATGTATAGCTGAATTTGTGCATAATGAATCAGTTCAAGAAATTATTGAAAAATTAGAAATTGATTATTCGCAGGGTTATTATTTTTCAGAGCCAAGCTCTTTTCCTGTTGCATGAATTAAAGTTATTTTTTAGACTACTTTAATTCACCCCAATTATCACCAATATTTAAGCTGGCTTTTAACGGTACATTTAGATGCATAATATTTTCCATGATGCCTCTAAACTTATCTCCTAAAGCCTCAGCTTCATTTTCGTCCACTTCAAAGATAAGTTCATCATGAATTTGAAGAAGCATTTTAGCATTTAGCTTCTCGTTTTTAATAACTTCTTGGATTTTATTCATAGAAAGTTTTATCAAATCAGATGCACTACCTTGAAAAACACTATTGACAGACTCCCTCTCGAAAGCTGCTTTAAACATAGGAGTTGCATTTTCATAGTCAAAATATCTGCGTCGCTTCAAAAGTGTCTCTACATAGCCATATTCTTTTGATATATCTACTATGGAGCGAAAATAGCTTTTAACTGTTGGGAAGCTAAGAAAATACCTCTCGATAATATCTTTGGCTTCTTTTGTTGTTATCCCTAAAGTATCTGAGAGTTTTTTTTGTCCCATGCCATAAAGAAGTCCAAAGTTTACTGTTTTAGCAACTCCCCTTTTAGAACCTGCTTCCTCTTCTCCAAAAAGTGCAATAGCAGTCTGCATATGGATATCTTTATCATGTTTAAAGGCATCTACTAACACTGTGTCTTGTGAAAAATGAGCAAGCAGGCGAAGCTCGATTTGGGAATAATCTATCCCTATCAGTTTCTTACCTTCAGGTGCAACAAAAGCTCTTCTGATTTTAGCACCAAGAGGTGTTCTAGTCGGAATATTTTGCAAATTTGGATTTTTTGAGCTAAGTCTTCCTGTTGCTGTTCCGGTTTGAACAAATGAGGTGTGAATTCTACTCTCTTTATCTTCTCTGCTTAGTTTTAAAAGTGGCTCTATATAAGTAGAAAACAACTTATAAACTTCCCTATATTCTAAAAGCATGGGTATTATTTCATGCTCATTTTTTAATGAACTTAGAACTTTTTCATCAGTTGAATAACCTGTTTTTGTTTTTTTACCTGATTTGAGCCCAAGATGCTCAAAAAGTATAACCCCAAGTTGTTGTGTTGAGTTGATGTTAAACTCACTTTCTGCCTTTTCATATATGCTTTTTGTTAAACCCGCCAATGTTTCTTTAACATCAAGCAAAAATTCTTCAAGTACCGTACTATTAACTTTTATGCCGGCTTTTTCCATACTTAAAAGAGTCGTGATAAAAGGAATCTCTATATTAGAAGCTTCTTCTATAAGATGGCTTGCGTCTTGAAGAGAGAGTTTATGGTTTAAGAGATGAAAAAGTTTTAGAGTTATAAAAGCGTCTTCTGCTGCATACTTACAAGCATCTTCTAGTTCTACACTTGCAAAAGTATCGCCTTTTTTTACTGTATCTTTAAAAGCCACCATTGTGTGGCTAAGCAATTTATCTGCAAGTTTATCAAGACTTAATGCACTCTCCGGATTTATCAGCCAAGCTAAAATCATGCTATCTGCATACACTTTCAAGTTATCATCTTCTAAAAATCTAGTTACAAAATGTAAATCAAATTTGATGTTATGTCCAACAACTTTTGAATTGAAAATCTTTTTTATTGCTATTTTAATCTCTGGTTCATTTATTTGTTCTGTAACTCCCAAATAAAAATGAGCAAAGGGAACATAATAAGCTTCAGTTTCATTAATACAAAAACTAAAACCAACTAACTTGTCCTTATCATAATCAAGCCCAGTAGTCTCAGTATCAAAAGCAACTATTGTATTTTCATCAAATGTGTTTAAAATCTTATTTAATTCTTTAACATCTGTTATGAGAGTTGCTTTAAACTCTATTTTTCTAGTTTGTTGAACTTCTTCCTCTTGCTTTACAACTGCATTTTGCTTTGTCTCATCGCTGACCATATTTTTCGCATGTAAAACTCTTAAAATTGCATTTTGTTCATACTTTACAAGCTCATCATATATATTTAAAAAAGGATGTTCAACATTCATTAGATATTCTTCAAAATCAAATTCGTCAAACACATCATCTTTTAAAGTAACAAGTTCTTTTGACATGTAAGCATTTTCTTTTGATTCTATAAGTTTTTTTTGAATGCCAGGAGGTTTTATCTCCTCGATATTTGCATAAATATTATCAAGTGTTCCATACTGAACTAAAAGTTTTTCAGCTCCAACCTTACCTATTCCCCTAACTCCAGGAACATTATCGGCACTGTCTCCCAAGATTGACTGATAATCAATAAATTGTTTTGGTGTGACTCCATATTTTTCGAAACAGGCTTCTTCATCGACACTTTTTCTCTTTATTGCATCGACTATAACTATTTTACCATCATCTATAAGCTGATAAAGATCCTTATCATGTGAAACAACCCGTACATTATAGTCTTTATCTTTAGCAAATTTTGTAACTGTTGCTATAATATCATCTGCTTCAAAACCAATTTTTCCTAAGGTTTTATAGCCCATTTTATCTATCCATTCTATAGCTATTGGAAGTTGCATTGTAAGTTCTTCTGGTGGTGCTGAACGGTTTGCTTTATAATTAGTGTCTATCTCATTTCTAAATGTCGGACCCTTACTATCAATTGCAAATACTATATAGTCACTGTCATGTTGCTTTTGAAGTGTTGCAATAAAATTTGTAAATCCTGTTAGAAGACCTGTAGGAAAGCCATCTTTATTTTTTAAGTGTTGTGGAAGTGCATAAAAACTACGAAAGAAAAACCCAAATGTGTCTATTATTGTAACCGTTTTAGCCATTTTTCACCTTTACACAACATCAAGCATATTATCAATCACATCTTCCAATATTTCATGATTATACCCTGCATCGCTAGCCTTTTTTAGACCAATATTTATTGAAACTTCTGAAAATGGTTTATTCATTGGAAGAATACTTTTAACAATATTTAGAGCAGTACTGTACTCTTTTACTGAATCAGGTGCAGCTTGCGGATTATCCGCATATTTAATCATATTTATAAACTCACTTTCAAAACCCCAATGCTCAAATACCTTAGATGATATTTCTGAACTACTGGCATTAACATAAGATTTTTCAACTTTTGCCAAGTTATTTGACATTTCAACTTCTGAAGAAAAACTTGTTGTCTCATCTTCTTGAATAATCTCACTAGCAATTAAAATTTTTCCTATTTCTTGTAAAAATGCAGCCAAATACAATTTATCGGCTTTTTGCTTGTCAACTTGTTTGTACCATTTTAACATAAGCACTGCTTGCAAGGAAGAAATTTCTGCAAACTTATCACTTGAAATGCCGTATGGCTGCATATCAACGTTTAAAAGCTTTCTAACCGAATTACCTATTGCGATAGAGCGTGTCACACTCATACCAAATAAACTCACAGCCTGAGACACATTTCTAATCTCTTTACCAAAAGAATACAGCGGTGAGTTTGCAGCTTTTAAAAGATTTGCAATTATCATAGGGTCGCCCTCTATCACTTTTGCTAAATCATTTATTCCTGAATCTTCTTTTGAGCAAACTAAATTTATATCAGATATAGTTTTTGAAAGTGGTGGCAAAGACTTTATTCTGCTAAGAATTGAATTTTTCAAGATAGACCTTTTTATTTATTATTACACAAATTATAGCAGTTTATTTATGGCAATCAGTTAAAGTTTTTTGTGGATTTGAAATATATGTATATCCATGGTAAATTGTATATGTTCCATATAGTATGACTGCTACCGAAGATAAACTCATCATCATATTCCTAAAACTTGTTGCTGATGCCAAAGATGTCAAAAAACCAAGCCCAAACATTGCCGGTATTGTGCTAAGTCCAAAAATTGCCATTACTAAAGCCCCATAAAATGGATTTGCCGTACTTGCCGCAGTAATAGCAAAGAAATATACAAAACCACATGGTAAAAGACCATTAAGCATTCCAAGAATGAAAAAACTGAGATTTGATTTTGAATTAAGCACTCTTTTAAAAGCTAACTTATAAACAGATGATGATGAGAAAGAATGTTCTATAAGAGTTAAAAACTTTATTTTTCCCATCAATGACAAGCCGGCTAAAATCATCACTGTGCCTGTAAAAATAAGTAAAGCACCATTACTGTTATTGCTAAAGGTAACTACACCACCCAAAGATCCAAATATAGCACCAAGAACACTATATGTTAAAACTCTCCCCAACGAGTAAAGCAGATGCGCAACACTTTGCGAAACTTTAGAGCTTTGTGGACTTATTTTAATAGACGAATATGCTACAACTATACCACCACACATTCCAATACAGTGACCAAAAGAACCTAAAAAAGCAATACCGATAATAGTTAATATATTGACCATCTCCATTTTAGTTAATGCCCCAAAAGTTGTTTTTTTATGAGTGGATTTCTCAAAGTTTCACCTCGTAGCACTCTGAGTTTCATAGTTTCAAAATCTATAAAACCATCTAATTTTTTCTCATATGCGCCAAATCCAAAACCCATGGGTGTTTTTTCCCTTAAAGAGTAAAAAGCTTTCTTAGCATCTATCCATTTTTTTGTATCCCTAGACATAACCCATATGAGAACATCTTCTTTAAACTTTTTGTCTTTAAGCCACAATACAAAATCACCGTGATCATGAAAGAACCAAGTTTTCCCATTAGGTGCAACAACTTGAGATGCATAATCTAAACCTGTAATCACCATACCGCAGTCGCTATCTTGATATTTATTCACTTCCATCACAAGAGGTAATCTCTTAAAATTACCCTCTTGTACAACTATCATCTGTTTATTTTTTGCCAGAGACGTGAATATTATAACAATTATTGAAACTAGTACTAAGACCGCTAAAAAAGGCATCATTTTTTTCATTTTAAGCAAAACTCCGTTATAAATTTAAATTCTTTAAAACAACTTTTTTACCCTTTATAGGGTCGTCATAGTATAAAAATAGTGATACACCTTTTTACATCTTTTCTTCAGTTTATCCCATGTTTAATTTTTAGCATAATACCCTGATTTATCTTCTGTTGCACTTTTTTTGATGTATGACAAGGAAGCATAGTTTGGTAAAGGCACTCAGCTTTGTATCTTTTGTGCCATTGGATGGCACACTTCAACCGTTTCTTTTAAATCTTGTTTTTGTATATGTGTATAAATCTGCGTAGTTAAAAGTGAAGCATGTCCCAGTAATTCTTGAACAACTCGCAAATCTGCTCCTCCTGTTATAAGTGCTGTAGCATATGAATGCCTTAACACATGTGGAGAAACTCCCAGATACTTTTGTGTTATCTTATAAGCTGATATTCTACTCAATTGGTTACCTTTGTAATTACACCAAATAAAATCTTTTTCATATTTACACTCGTTTAAATATGCCTCTATAGCTTTTTTTGCAACATTTGCGATTGGTATTATTCTCTCTTTTTCACCTTTTGCATGTCTAACATGAAGCCATTTACCTTCTATATCATTTCTGCTTAGCGATAAGCATTCACTTATTCTTGTGCCAGTTGCATATAAAAATAGGATTAAAGCATAATCACGAAGGCCTATCCAGTTACTTCTATCTATGAGTTGTAAAAAAATTTGTATTGTTTCGTAAGGCAAAAATTTTGGTAAAAGTTTTGGAATCTTGGAAAATTTCAATTTTGAGTGTTCTTCTAAAAATTGAGCTTTATAACAAAAATCAAAAAATGCATTTACTGAAGAAAGTTTTCTATTGAGTGTTCGTTTGTTTTTATATTTGCTAAGGAGAGTCAAAAGGGTGTTGGAATCTAACATAATTATAGGCTTTTGAAGTTCATATTCAATTTGACTCAAATCACTCTTATAAGCTTCAACACTCTTTTTGCTAAGTGCGCGAGTGACAGTTATATACTCTATAAAAGCCTCTAATTCACGGCTCAACAGAGATAAATTCATCGTCAACAAAAAACTTTTTATTCGCGCTAAATACATAACCGTCTTTTACACTTACGCTAAATACATCATATTTTGACAAGTCTTTACTCATCTCTATCATATATCCCTCTTTTTCTAAAATATATAGTTTATCACCACTTGCGATGAGTCCTAAAAAGTGGGCGAAAGGAAACTTGACTTTAGCATTGACTTGCAAATCAGGGGTTAGAGATATAACTTCACCCTGCTTTGTAATAATATAAATATTTTTACCATCATAGGTAGCATTACGAATTTCATAGTTTACCCGTATCTCTTTTTCGGACATAGATAATATTTTAGTACCAGTTACAGCTATAAGCTTGTTGTCTATAACATTGAAGTATATAATATTGTTGAAATTTTCTTCACTGGATACAATTACGCTTCTTAATTTCTTTTTTAATTTTGAATTTACTATAACTAACTTTCCATCAAGGGTCAAAAACATGACTAAGTCGTTCATAAAATACGGATTAACTATCCTAGCATCAACTACAATAGGAGGATTGCCCTGCTCTTTTAAAAGTAAAGCTTTTGTACTTACGGAGTAAAGTGCCATCTCGTTATCTGAAAATAAAACTGCCAATATATCGTCTTTTACACTAGCAGCAGCTACTGTTTTTTCTAATGAAAAGCTGGTACTCTTTGCTTGATTATTTTTGTTATCCAGGGTCATATTACCATCAAAATTAGCACTGATTACCCAACCATCACTTACTCCAATCAATCTGTACCCATTTTTTACTTTTACATTTACAATGCCATCTTTTGTACGAACTTTTCTGTCTTGTAAAAGTGCAACATTTGAAGTAATATCAATAATACCCTCATTTGCATCTCCATAATAAGCCCAACTATCTTTAACATCTTTTGGTTCGTAAACTTTTTTATTGCTACATGCACTAAAAAACAAAGCCAAAAGAGTTATTACAACTATAGATATCTTTTTCAAAATTTTACTTTACGCCATAATGAAGAAGTGCTTGAGCTATCTTGTAAAGAGAAGAATCTTCTGTTATTTTCAAAAGCTTTGTTTGAGCTTCATCTATTTTTGAATCTTTTATCAACAATATCGCACTTTGAACTGATGCTAAATCTCTATAAATAGAATTTTGTTTTAAAGCATAATCATTCAATAATTTTGCATTGTTTGCCAATTCATAAGTAGCTAAATCAGAAACTAGTAAAGCTTTTGAATTTTCAAGTTGCTTCAATTTTTCTGTATCGTTATTTGCAATTGCTTGAGAGAAATTCCATACATCATATAAATTTGGACTTGATGACTTTAAATTAGATAAAGCTTTTTTATCTGTGGCATTGAGGCTTAACTTGCTCAATGCCTCATTTGCTGCAGTAATTTTGCTACTTTTATTTGCGTCATAAGCCAAATTTGCCACAACTATTACGACGATAGCAATCAAAGAACCTATCATTAAATTTTTATATTTTTTAACAAATTTCTCTGTTATAACAGCTTTTTCAAAAAACTTTTCTTCAGAATTCAACTCTTCTTTTACCATGTCAATATTGTTTTTTAAGCTCAAAAATTTTCCTCACCCTATTTTAAAACGCGAAATGGGACAAGCCCCTTTCACTATACTAGCCATTGCGGCACTTCTGAGCCAAAACCCGATGCAAAGAAGTCACTACATGACCTCCCGCGAAAGTTTGTCTCATTCAAAACAAAAAAATTTCTTATAAAATTGTAAGAAATCTCTTAAAAGTTTAAAATAATATCGCATACTTTGTTAAAGTTTCATCAAACAATATAGTTTTTTTCGTTACAATCCTATAAATTAAATTTCAGGGACACTATATGCAAGTAAATGATACACTACTAACAAAATTGGAAAAATTATCTTTTTTAAAAGTGTCAGATGACAAAAGAGAGGAGATACTGAATCAACTCTCAGAGATTGTTAATTTTGTTGATAATTTAAATGAATTAAATACCGATGGAGTCGATGAGAAGTTTGCAATGAATGATACATCAACATTCCTTAGAGAAGATATTGCAGCATGTAATACAAAAATCAATGAAAATATCCTAAAGCATGCGCCACTCAACGGCGATAACTTTTTCATAGTTCCAAAAATAATAGAGTAAGTTAATGATTAAGGTTTATGGAATTAAAAACTGTGATAGCGTTAAAAAAGCATTGTCATTTTTTAAAAAACATAACTTAAAATATGAACTGCAAGACTTTAAAACTAAAAAAGTTTCCTGTGATGAAGTGTCTTTATGGTTGAAACAAGTGGATATAAAGACACTTTTTAATTCTAAAAGCACAACATACAGAACACTAAAATTAAAAGAGTTAAATCTTGATGAAAACCTTCAAAAACAGTGGCTTTGCACAGAAAATCTACTTATTAAAAGACCTGTGGTTGAGTTTAACGACAAGGTGATTGTTGGATTTAATGAAGATGTCTATAAAGGAGTTTTTTTATGAGTGAAGAAATTAAAGATAAAAAGCCGGTAGATGTAAGGAAATTACTAAAGAGTGTTTTAGCTTATGGCTCATCTGACTTACATCTTGTTGTTGGCAGTGAACCACAAATTCGTATTGACAAAGAATTAAGGCCTCTGAATTTACCTATTTTAGATGCTAAAGAAGTTGAAGAAATGGCTTATTCACTTATCGAAGATAAGCAGAAAAAAGTATTTGAAGAGCATAATGAACTTGACTTTTCATTTGAGCTAGAATCAATTGGTCGTTTTAGAGCTAATTACTACCGAACTATTCATGGTATTGCTTGTGCATTTCGTATGATTCCTATTGATATACCCACTCTAGATGCCTATGGAAACCCTCCCATATTTAAAAAACTCATACAAAGAGAAAAGGGACTTATTCTTGTAACTGGGCCTACAGGTAGCGGTAAATCAACGACGCTTGCCTCAATGCTCCATGAGATTAACTTAACGGAAAGAAGACATATTATAACAGTTGAAGATCCAGTCGAGTTTGTTCATAAAAATATCAAGTCACTTTTTTCACAAAGAGATGTCGGAAGCAATACCGACTCTTTTGCGGCAGCACTCAAATACTCACTAAGGCAAGATCCTGATATTATCCTTATCGGAGAAATGAGGGATGCTGAGACAATTGGAGCAGCATTAACAGCAGCTGAGACTGGCCACTTAGTTTTTGGAACCTTGCATACAAATTCTGCACCTGGCACAATTAACCGTATTATCGATGTATTTTCTGGTGAAGAACAAGGGCAAGTTCGAGCCCAACTCTCAACTTCGCTCATAGCGGTGGTGTCACAATCACTGATACCAAAAATTGGCGGCGGAAAAGTAGCCGTTCAAGAAGTTCTAATAACAAATCCTGCAGTAGCAAATCTAATCAGAGAAGATAAAGTTCATCAAATATACTCTCAAATGCAATTAAATCAAAAAGAAACGCATATGACTACTCAAACTCAAGAAATCATAGGTCTCTTGCAAAAGAAAAAAATAACAAAAGAAAATGCTATCAAAAATTCTAACCGATCTGAAGAACTCATCAAAATGATTGACGGACTCTAGTACATGAATATAGTCATCGCTGGCGCTGGTCAAGTGGGATATTCTCTTGCAAAAGCTCTCATGGAAGAAAATGAGGTAACAATAATAGACAACAGAGAAGTTGCAATAGAAGAGATAGATGCTACTTTAGATGTCTTAAGTATTTACGGAAATGTTGAAAACTCATATACCTACAGAAATATTCATAAAGATATTGATCTTTTTATTGCGGTTACTAATTCCGATGAAGTAAACTTATTATCCTGCCTGATAATAGACAATATTGTAGATGTCAAAGAAAAAATTGTCAGATTAAGAAATGATCTATTTTTTAACGAAAATATACAAAAGAAACTAGGTATCTCAACCATGATAGCTCCAGCTCATGACGTTGCGGAACAATTTAATTATCTTGCTGACTTCCCCCATATAAACAATGTTAAAACATTTGATTTCTCAAAAGCTTTTTTACTCTCAGTTAGAGCATACAAGGAGTTTGAGTCTGCACTCATTACAACATTTATTAACAAGTTTGATAACAAAATAATAGTTGCAGGGATTGAAAGAGATGAAAAATTTTTTATACCTAATGAATCTGATATATTTATGCCAAACGACCTCATATATTTCCTAGCATTTCCAAGTGTGATAAATTCATTAAAAGAGATATTTTCTGATATATCAGATAAGCAAGATATAAAAAACTGTATCATATATGGAGCAAATCAAGTTGGAATAGAAATATCGCGTGTATTAGCAAATAAAAATTTAAATATTAAACTCATTGATAAAAATCTAAAAAATTGTCAAAATGCAAATATGATATTAAAAGATAGTGTCGAAGTTATAAAAAGTAGCTATGATTTAGATTCCCCTGTAGAGAATTCATTTGCAACAATTAACGTATTTATAGCATCAACAATGGACGATGAGTTTAATATAATAAAATGTATTGAAGCAAAACAAAAGGGCATAAAAAAAGTCATCGGTATAAATAATAGTGCCAAATACTCTACATTAATGAGAAAATTAGGTATTGAAGTAATTCGCGGAGAAAAGATGAGTGCATACTATTCAATACTTGAGGATATGAATGCACTCAAAATTATCACTCAAAAAACATTTTGTGGAGAAGAAGGTATTGTTTACTTAAGAGAGATAAAACAAAACTCAAAACTTATCAATACCAAACTCTCCATAAGCGGCAAAACACTCGATAAAGGTAATTTTTATATCCAAAGAGATAAAAAATTTATTTTATACAAAGATGTGCAAACACTTCTAGAAGATGATATTCTTATAGTCTTTGCACAAAAAAAAGATTCTAAATTGATTTCAAACTGCCTAAAACAGTAAGCTAAATGAATAAAAAAAATATATTGAAATTCATTTCAGTAGTTGGAGTGGTAGTATTTATTGCTCTTCTCATTCCTCCTGTTATCGGTTTTTTTTACGGTGAAGATGTAACTGTATATCTACTCGTCATGTTGTCATTACTCGCCATAAATGCAGCAATATCCTATATTCTAAAAGACCACATTCTTTCGCTAGATATAAAGGAAAGTATAATTTCCGTAAATTTAGTTTGGCTACTTATAGGACTAGCAGGTGCCATTCCTTTTATTTTGATGGAAAATGTTGGACTTGCAGATGCTTTTTTTGAATCTATAAGCGGATTCACTACAACCGGAGCAACCATCTTCACAGATATTGAAGCTTTACCCCATAGCATACTTTTTCATAGAAGTTTAACACATTGGCTTGGTGGAATGGGTATTATTGTTCTTGGAGTTGGGCTTCTGCCACTGTTAAATCCAAATGGCTCTTTAACACTTTTTAAGGCAGAATCAACAGGAATTTCTTTAGATAAATTTTCTCCAAAAATCAAAGATACTGCCATTAAATTATGGGAAGTATATTTTCTTTTTACATTAGCTGATTTTATATTTTTAATGATTTTTGGTATGAATTGGTTTGATGCCATTACCCATGCATTTTCTACTGTCTCTACCGGTGGTTTTTCCACTAAAAATGATTCTCTCGGTTATTTTAAAAATGACTATATCATTTGGACGACTACTTTTTTTATGTTCATCTCTAGTATAAATTTTCTATCACATATAAGATTTTTTTATGGTGATAAAAAGGCCTACTTCCATGAAGAGTTTAAATGGCTATTATCTGCTGTTGTAATCTTATCGTTTTTTTTGGCTTTAGTTCATTATTATAATAGTCATGATAGTTTCTATACGGCTATAATGCACTCCTCTTTTTCTATAGTATCAGTCACAACTACAACAGGGTTTGCTACAATAGACTATGGACAATGGGGCAACTTAGCTATTATGCTAATCTTTTTTGCAATGCTTTTAGGAGGCAACACTGGTTCGACAGCCGGCGGAATAAAAACAATTAGACTTATAATCTTTATTAAAAACATAGCATTCGAAATCAAACAAACTCTCAACCCAAATACAATATATACAATGTTTATAGATGATAAAAAAGTCAAAAGTACTACAATACGCTCTATTTTTGGATTTTTATCTCTGTTCTTTTTGACCATATTTATGACTATGGTTTATCTATATACAAGAGGTTATGATGAAATGAGTTCACTCTCAACAGCCATAACCGTAGTAGGAAATATAGGACCTGGATTTGGACTAACAGGACCAAGTAATAATTATGCATTTTTTACTTGGTATGATAAGCTTGTCTTGTCATTTTCTATGATTATAGGAAGGTTGGAGTGTTACACTGTTTTTATAGTTTTTAGTGGTACATTTTGGAAAAAATTTTAGCTCCTAAAGACAACTTTATTTCTTCCTGTGCCCTTTGCCTCATATAGAGCTGCATCCGCTTCTTTTAAAAGTGCATCCAAAGTAGTTATCTCTTTTTTTGTTTTTGCATATCCGGCGCTGATTGTAATTTTTATCTGCTCACCGGTGTCGGAAAGAACTTCCACATCCTGAATCCCTTTTCTCATATATTCAACCCTTTCTCCAATATCATCTGTCGGATGGATATTACAAACTATGCAAAATTCTTCGCCTCCTAATCTTCCAAAAACAGAATCTTTGGTAATGTATTTGGAAACAGTTTGGGTTACTGATTTAATAACTTTGTCACCGACTGGATGGCCGTAAGTATCATTCACAAGTTTAAATTTATCTATATCTATCATCACTGTATATAAATTTTCATAATGATGCTTAAACTTATATTCAGATAATTCAAAAAATTTACGTCGATTATAAATACCTGTCAACTGATCATATGCACCAATAAATTCTAAATACTCTATAAGAGTTCTTAACTCCAAATGCGTTTTGACACGAGCCAAAAGTTCACGAGGTTTAAAAGGTTTTGTAACATAGTCTATCCCACCAACCTCATAAGCTTTTTCTATACTATCCTCATCCGTTTTTGCTGTTATAAAAATAACCGGTATATCTTTGGTATCTTGATTTTCTTTTAAGTATTTACACACCTCATAACCATCCATCTCCGGCATCATAATATCAAGTAAAATCAAGTCAATTTTATCTTCATTCGCTATATCTATAGCACTTTTCCCATCAAGGGCGACCATAATATCATACTTATCGCTAAGCAGTTCAAGTAAAATATCTATATTCGTCTCAGTATCATCTACTATCAATACGGTTGATTTTTTTTCCATAATAGGTCCTTAGCTTTCCAATATTTCTAATATTTCTTTAAATTTGTACTTCTTAATCAAATTATTAACTTCATTAAATATTTTTTTATCTTCATCTGAAAGATTATACTTTTGTAAATCTTCCATCACTAGAGCACAATTTATAGGGCGTGAACTTTTAGCCGCTATTTTAAGATTTGAAAACAATTCAGCCCTCATTTCATCTGAAATATCATGTCTAGGTGTATTTATTTCTAAAGCCATTATTTTATCATTTATGTTCACATTTTCCATAGCAACAGTATCTATTTCAGAAACACTACCTTTTGGTAACCTTATTTCAAAGATAAACCGACTACCTACACCTTCTTGACTTTCAACCCAAATTTTACCATGCATAAGTTCTACAAGTTCTTTTGATATACTGAGACCTAGTCCAGTCCCTCCATATTTTCTAGTGGTACTGGCATCAGCTTGATCAAATGGGTTAAAAAGAATATTTATTTGAGAATCAGTTATCCCTATGCCTGTATCACTTACAATAAACCTTACCATATCATCTTCAAGATATTCTATGCTAAGGTTTATCTCTCCATCATCGGTAAACTTTATAGCATTACTTAATAAATTAATAAAAACTTGACTAATTCTTAATGAGTCACCAAAAAATATTGAATTTTTTTCTAGATAAAAAAGATTACACTTCAATCCTTTATCGTATGCCCTATTCTCAAGTAATGACTTTATATTTTTTATAACTTCATTCATATCAAAGTTTATTTCTTCTATCTTTAGTTTTCCCGCTTCAATTTTGGAAAAATCTAAAATATCATTTATAATATTTAGTAAATTATTTGCTGCTATATGAATTTTATGGACATACTCCATTTGTTTACTATCTAATTTAGTCTGTTTAACCAGATGTGTCATGCCTAAGATTCCATTCATAGGAGTTCTTATTTCATGTGACATGTTTGCCAGAAAATTACTTTTAGCTTTTACGGACTCCTCAGCTTTTAACTTTGATGCGATTAACGTTCTCTCAAGCTCTTTATTTTGAGTAATATCCCTTACGCTCATAAGAATTCTTTGCTTATCGTAAAGTAAAGACATTGACATATTTGTAGTTATAACTTTATTATCTTTAGTAATACATGCTTTTTCAAAGTTCTTAATAAAGCCAAAATTATTAACCTCATCCATAGCCGTTTTTGTGAGCTCTCTATCTTCTTCAATAGTGAGTGCCAAACAAGAAGTTTTTAACAACTCTTCTTCATTGAAGCCTGTCATTTCCATATAAGCAGGGTTTACTTTTAAGAAGTTTGATTTTAAATCTACTATTGCTATAGCATCTTTGGAACCTTTGTATATAGCTTCAAAAACTTCATTCTTTTCAACTATCTCTTTTGTCCTTTGCTCAATTTTTTTCTCTAAATCGTTATTTAGTTCTATAATTTCTTGGTGAAGTTTTTTACTTACTGCAATATTTTCATTTACAGATTTGGCTATTTGACCAAATTCATCTTTTGTATGTATATCAATAGGTACTGTTGAATCTGATTTTTTCTGTAAAAAATCAAAAAAACTTTTAAGACCGGTATCCAATTCTTTCAGTGGTTTTAAAATTAGAACTCTTAAACCAAATAAGGAAGAAGCTATGCCTAAAAATATCATTAAAATACCTGCAAAAAGTGCCCGCTGAATCATCTCTTTTCTATTTTTTACTGTATTATGAACAATTTCTAAATCTCTCCCAAGTAAAAAGATTCCTAGTTTCTTATTTTGAAAATCAATTACATTTTTATAGGTAAAGTAATATTTTTCACCTATATAAAAACCTTGTTTCAGTAATAATCTCATATCAATGTTTTTCGCATCCTTTAAAAATTCTTGATTTACAAACTTTTGCGATATATCATAATTAAATAATGCTTCTGTTTCATAGGAATTTTTAACTCTGAGTCTGTGGTTCATCAAAAGCAAAAAGCCATCATGACTATTTTTATCAAAAGCCCGCGCTACAGGATCCATAGCTTGTATAAATTCTAAAGAACCAACATGCTTGTTTTTATTGTCTTTTACGATAATAACGGATCTGTACCTTAAACCCTCTCTTCCAGCTTCAAAACTATTTATTGGCTTTTTAGTAGCGTTTACTTGAACTACAGTTTTTCTAAAAGATGATAAATCATCGCCATATTGTTTAAGCTGCCAATTTCTAATAAATGAATGATTATCCACAGTATGAACATGTACTTTAATATCCCCATATTTTGTTGCTTCCATCATATCTTGAATTATATGATTTAGTAAAATAAAGGCTGGTTTTCTATTCCCGGTTTTTAGTGAGTTAGCTATTATCTCATTACTTGCTATTGATATAGCATTGCTCAGTCCAAATACTCTTTTTACCTCAATCCTTTCAGTAACTAAAGATTTTAAGCTATTGTCTATTCTCGCATACGTTTCTCTATCGGTTTTTTCTACATAGATACTAAAGATGTAAATTAATATTACAACTAAAAACAAAGATATCCCAACTTGGAATATAGTCACCTTGTTTTGTAGAGATGTATTATTTATATCTTTTAAAGAGTTAAGTATCATATTAGTTATCCTCTTTTACTTTAATCTTTCTTTATATTATAAATTTATATTTACAAGAAAATGTATTCTACCACTTATTCCATGAATTTCATATACCTCTTTTAACATATTGAAGTTCTTTTTGACTTATACCGTTGTACATCTATATCTGCTCTAAGAAATCATTTACAATACTTTCATACTATCTAATTTTTCGACTAGCTCTTTAAACCTGTATTTTTTAAGAAGGAATTTCATCTCTTTAAATACCTCATTTTCATCATCTGAGAGTTGATAACTATCCATCTCTAACATTATTGTCTCACAGTTTTTCGGTCGATTTGTAAGTGCTGCCTGTTTTAATTTTTCTACCAGTGCCTCTTTGTCGCTTGGTGCTAAAATCTTTTTATTTTTTATCTGCAGCTCAACCGGGGGTATCAGGTCATGTGCTAACTCTTGTGTAACTTTTTCCAATTCCGCATACACAATTTTAAGCATATCTTTGTCCATTGTTTCATCTAACTCTTTAACTACCAAATGTAAAGAGATTGCACCAATATTTGCGCTGAGTCCTTTTAGTGTATGAGTTGCTCTTTTAAACTCCCCATTATTTAAGTTTTCTAGACTAAACTTTTTATAATTCTCTAAAAAATCATTTAAAATTTTCAAGTAAAGTTTTTTATTTCCTGCCATATGCTTTAGACCCAAAGATGTGTCAATTGTTTTAAATTCGGGGATTTCAAATATATCTTGTTTATTTTCTATTCCTAGCTCATCGGCATTTAAGGTGGCAAGTTGACCCTTCACTTTTTTGGGAATGTATTTTAAAAGTGTCTCATATAATTTCTCAACGTCTATAGGCTTATTTATATGTTCATTCATCCCAGCCTTTTTTGTTTGTTTTGCATCTTCTCTCATCGCATTTGCCGTTAAAGCAATAATTGGTATATCTTCATCTATAGTTCTAATAAATTCACTTGCTTGATACCCATCCATAATCGGCATTTGTAAGTCCATCAGAATGAGTTCATATTTACTCGTGTTTTTCTCAAAAAGTTCTACTGCCATAGCACCATCAAAAGCATCATCAATATTTATTTGTGAATGTTCAAGTAAAGAATGTATTATCTCCCGATTCATACTATTGTCTTCAACAAGTAATATGTTTGAACCTTTTAAAGTGAGCATATGATTGTGAAGATCATTAAAATCTGCTTCATTGGGCAATAATCTTATATTTTGTTTATTACCTTTTGGTAATTTAATCTCAAAAATAAACTCACTGCCAATGTGCTCTTCACTCTCTATCCAAATGGTTCCACCCATAAGCTCAACTAACTGTTTTGATATACTAAGCCCCAAACCCGTTCCACCATATTTTCTCGTTATACTTGTATCTACTTGATTAAATGACTGAAAAAGCTTTATTTGCTGATCTATATTCAAACCTATACCAGTATCAACTATACTAAACTTAACCATGTCCTCTTCTAAAATTTCAATCAAAAGTTCAACTTCACCAAAGTTAGTAAATTTAATTGCATTATTGAGTAAATTGATTAAAATCTGTCCTATTCTGAGAGAATCACCATAAAATATAGAATCTTCTTGTGAAAATGAGATAGAAAATTTTAACTTTTTTTCGTATGCTTTAAATTCTACTAAATTTCTTACATTTTTAATAACTTCATTCATATCAAAATCTATTTTATCAATACTGAGTTTTCCACTTTCCATTTTAGAAAAATCTAAAATATCATTTATAATACTTAAAAGATTACCGGAAGCTGTTTCAACTTTGTCTATATAATTTATTTGCTTCTCATCCAGCTTTGTCTTTTTCACCAAGTGTATCATTCCTATAATCCCATTCATAGGCGTTCGGATTTCATGAGACATATTTGCTAAAAAATTTGATTTTACCCTTGTTAATTCTTCCGCTTTTTCTTTTGCTAACTCTAAGAGCTTCTCATTTTCTTTTATTTTTGTCAAATCTATAAATGAAAATATTCGAAGTAACTTATCTTCTTGCAGAAATGTATGACTTTTTGCCAGCATTGGAAACTCCGAGCCATCCTTTCTTTCACCTATTACTTCATAAGGTAATCCATAATTATTTTTTACATTTTCCATCACCATAGAATGATAAGTAGGTAAAATATAATCCAATAGCTTTGCACCCATAGCCGTTGATTTATCACTAATCTTAAAGAGCCCTAGAGCAGCATCGTTGACACCTACACAACCGTTATCTTCGAAGATAGCTATACCTTCCATAGTATTATCTAAAACATGTTGAAATTCATAATTTGAGTTTTCAAGTTCTTTCGTTCTTCGTTTCACTTTATCTTCTAATGTATTTTCCAGTAGTTTTATTTTAAATGCAACCACATATGCTAACATGAGAGCTTCCAAAGTGACTCCAATGGCAACTGCATGGTTTGTGATGTAATTAAATTGTATTAAACCGTCATAAAATAAAATTGCCATAGAATTAAAAATTAAAAAAAGTACGTGACCGACTAAAAAATATTTTGCTAAAATATTTCCTTTTTTGTATATTGAAATACTTACAAATAAAAACACTATAAGCATGTAAATTGATAGGTTACTAAAAATCTCTAGTGCTTTTGTAAAATTTAAAAAACTATAAACTAAATTTATTGTAAAGATAATAAGAACAGAATTTAAAAACTTATCTTCTATTTCATAATCTTTTTTTGTATTAAAAATACTACGAATAAATAAAACCAAAAATATCGGTGTAACCAAAAGAGAGAAGTTTGTTTTATACGCAACTTCTCCGTAAAGACCAAAGACATTGGCTAAGAGACCATAAAGATTAGAATTCAACAAAGATGCACTGATGAGAAATAGTGCATAATAGAGATGTTCTATATGTTTTGATGAGATATACAATATCATATTGAAAAAAGCTAAAGAGAGTAAAATCCCCACGAGAAATGCTATATCAATATTCTGAGCACTTATTGCCCTTTTTGAGTTTTCTTCATCATAAATTAAAAGTGAAAAATATTGATAAGCAAAAACCTTGGATTGCATGTAGATAGTTTTAGTTTCACTCGGATGGAGTTTTACCGAAAAGATAGCATTTGCACCATACATTTTAAGCGCGCCTTCTTTTGTAGTTAAATCAAACTTACTCTTATTTAGTATCTTAGTGTTTTCTTCTTCATAAAAGTCTACAAGTTGCGTAGTAAAAGCAAAAGGGTTGTGTAAAAAAATCTTTTTATTTTTGTCTGTTTTATTGGCTATAATTACTTTTGTCCAAATCACATTTGAAGTTTTACCTAAAGATATCTTATTTGAAGATTCTGTGAATTGTTGTATTTTAACCTCATCTAATGTCATCTTCTGAGTTTTGTCAACATAATAGGCCATTTTGAAATCTGTTATATTTACACTCTCAGAGTCTATATTCACAACGCTTTGAGCTTGTAAAGTTATAAAAAAAAGTACAAAAAAAATAAAATACTTCAGCACTCCAAGTCTCCTAAAATTTTAATAGCTGCACCAAATTTATAATGTTTAACAAGACTTGAAATTTCATTAAATAACTTCGTATCTTCATCCGAAAAACTATATTTTTGCATTGCTTGAATTATCGGTTCACACTCTTTTGGCCGTTTTTTATTTACAGTCGATTTTAGCTTACAAAAGAGCTGATCTCTATTTGCCTTCGAGATCTTTTCTTTCTCTTGAACATCCACAGTACTTACTGTCAATTTTTCTTCTAGTTCTGCTACAACAAGGTTTAGCTCTTTATAAAATTCAAATAAAAGTTCTTTATCTCCTGTTTTATCTAATTTTGCAACTATACCCTCTAATGGCACGGCACCAATATTTGCACTTAATCCTTTTAAGGTATGTATTGCTCTTGCAAATTCTTCTTCATTTAAAACTTCTAGGTTTAAATTTTTACAGTTAAGTAAAAAGTTATTTAATACTTTTAGATATAATTTTTTATTTCCTGCCATATGTTTTAAGCCTAAAGAA
>Ga0316206_1001190_pt1 | contig 25167 bp, 24 predicted proteins | sample 6monthpyrite_MG_FD_204942 | JGI IMG/M metagenome (GOLD analysis project Ga0316206, IMG submission 204942) | Microbial mat bacterial communities from mineral coupon in-situ incubated in ocean water Damariscotta River, Maine, United States -... | ecosystem: Environmental > Aquatic > Marine >... | reverse complement strand
GACGATTCAGCAAACTGGGATTGTTAGGCGGAATCATTCTGGCAGCCATTCTACTAACCCATATAAAAGGCTACGACTCGCTCGCAGGCAAGGCAGGACTTGTACTTGCCAGTGTGGTTTTCGGTGGTTTGTTAGCCACTTACGGGCAAATCTACCAGACCGGCGCCGATCCCTATAGCCTGTTTCTGGGCTGGGCGGCACTCAGCCTCGGCTGGGTCTTTCTGGCGCGCATGCAGGCACTGTGGTTTATGACCCTGATGCTCGCCAACCTGGCGCTTATTCTCTATTGGGGAGAATATTTTCAACGATCCGGCTTCGGTCATTTATTCAGTGCGGGTAATCCACTGTTAAGACGTTTCACCAGTGTATTCAATATAGACCTCAATCAGCTTCTGATTATCATTAACTTCACGGTATTAATACTTTGGGAAACATTACTGAAACGTTCTGCTAATGCCGAGACTCATCGCTGGGCCTGCCGGGTCATTGCCAGTTATATCATGATCATCATGACCCAGATAACCATGCGTATGCTGTTTACCCGCTATAACTACGCTTATCCGGATTCACTCAGCATTGCGCTGATTTATATTGTGGGCACTGGCGGCCTGATTAGTTATTACCGCTGGGTGCGTAGAGACTTGTATATGATAGCCATCAGCTACCTGTCACTCATCATCACCATCACATCATGGGCCGCGCCCAGTCTGTTTCGATCGGCCGGGGCCATATTTGTGCTGATCATTATTGTGCTGGTGCTTTCCACTCTGTCTGCTATTTCGCTGAAACAGACAGCACTAAAATGGAGGCAAGCGCATGAAGCGGAATAAACTGTCCGACACGCTCACATGGCTGCAGGAAAAAGATGGGCTGGACGATTCATGGCTAAACCATGCAAAAGAAATATTACAAAAACAGGAACCGGACAGTCCCTGGTATGTCAGGCTCATGATTGCCTTCTCGGCATGGATAACCATGATTCTGATTATTGCTTTCCTGATTCTTGCCGGCATTGTCCGCTCGTCGGAAGCCGCCCTGGTCATTGGTTTGATTACCCTGCCCATAGCGGTCGGGATACACAGGAACCCGGATGCCAATGAATTTAAATCACAAATTTCACTTGCTCTGAGTTTGACGGGGCAAGGGCTTGTCTGGTTTGGTCTCCTCCAGCCGACCAATATAACCATTAGCTCAATCGCTGCAATTTTTATATCCGCAGGGTTAATACACCTGTATGCAGATCCACTTCATCGCTTTTTATCTACACTCATCATCATTACAGCAATGACGGTTATCATATCGGACTTGAGACAGCACGAACTCTATAATGCACTAACCATTTTTTGCGCCTTTGCCATTGTCGGCTTACTTGTCTACAAAGACCGGTTTATGAATGCACGCTGGGCAAGTATTTACACACCCGTACTGTATGGGCTCATCGTCGGTTTATTATTATTGCTATTACCTTCCAGTTTGCACTATGGCAGGTATAACAAGCTGCACCTGGTCCCGGGTATCAGTACAACAGGCATTGGTCTGGCTCTGTTATATTTACAATACCAGTTGCTATCAACTTATAAACTTGCCGGAGCAAACTTGCTTACTTTTTTGTTCGCATTAACAACGGCATTACTTATCATTGCCACACAGGCAGCCCCCGGAATTTTGACTGCCCTGCTGATTATTACCATCGGCTTTAGTCGCTCACAAAAATCAATAGAAGGTCTGGGTATGGTCTTTCTGGTGTGGTACCTGAGTGCATGGTATTACAACATGAGCAGTAGCCTGCTGGAAAAATCCATTTCACTTAGCGTGGCAGGTCTGGTGTTATTAGCAATGGCCTTCTGGCTAAATCATTATAAACCTGGGGAGCAGAGCCGATGAAACAAAAAGTGATTCTCTGGCTCACCACGATACTGGCACTGGGGACAGTCAGTGCGATGGTTATACACAAGGAAACCATTATAAAAGATGGAACACTGATGTTGCTACAACTGGCACCTGTCGATCCTCGCTCAATTATTCAGGGTGACTATATGACGCTGCGTTACACACTCGCAAACCAGGTAAGGTCGGCTGTAAAACAGAACGAAAAAAACGGGATTGCCGTTGTCTCACTAACACCCGCAGGAGTTGCGAAATTTATTCGCATCCATGAAGAAAGCAAACCTCTTGAACCGAACGAACACTTATTAAAATTTCGCAAGCGCTCCTTTCAGGTTCGATTTGCAGCAGAAGCCTGGTTCTTTCAGGAAGGTCACGCCGCAGACTTTAGCAAAACCCGCTATGGTGAATTAAGGGTGTCCGATACAGGTGAGGCCGTATTAACCGGTATGCGTGACAAGCAATTTAAATCGTTACGCCATGTGTTTAAAAAACCAGCATCCGCAAGCCAATAAGCGCCAGTAGTAACGCAAAAATGCGTCGCAATATCACTACCGGCAATCGATGTGCCAGCCACGCACCAAAAGGCGCAAACAAAATACTCGATACCGATATCCAGAAAAAAGCCGGCGAATAAACATAGCCCACCGTACTGGCAGGCAAACGTACATCACCCCAGCCCATCAGGATATAAAACAGGGTTCCGGAAAGCGCGACAGGTAGTCCACACGCAGCAGAAGTTGCAACAGCACGATGTATCGTCACCTGACAAAATGTCAGGAATGGAACCGTCAGGGTTCCACCACCAATGCCGATGATAGATGAAACTGAGCCGATCACCCCTCCCGCTACAAACATACCTGCAACACCTGGCAAGGGCTGTCTGGAAGCAGGCCTGACTGACCAGGCCATTTGTATCGCCACCAGTATTTCAAAGACAGCAAAAATTATTTTCAAAGCCTGTGTTGGCAACACATCGGCAATCATGACCCCTGCTGCTGCACCAAATAAAATACCTGGAGTCAGACGAATCACAACCGGCCAAATTACAGCATGTTGCCGATGATGCGACCATGCAGACATGCTGGATGTAAAAACAATCGTTGCCAGAGAGGTTGCCAGCGCCATATGCATACGTACATCGACATCAAAATTCTGACGGCTAAACACAGCAAATAAAACCGGCACGATAATCAGGCCGCCGCCAACGCCAAGTAGTCCTGCGAGTGTTCCAGCGACTACACCTGTTAAAAGATAAATTTCGATCATAGGGTATTATGAAGTGTGTTGATTATTATTAACAAGTCATGTTTTTTCGCGAATGAATTCGCTCCCACAGTAAAAACAGATGGTGTGTGGGAGCGAATTCATTCGCGAAAAATAACCTGATTAATTCAATTTAATGCTGCGGCATCCGCTTACGCATCATCTGCATCATGTACTGCTGCATCGTAAGCACCTTGTATCCTTTTGGTAAATCAAATGCATGCGCAGGTAAACTGGCATTGGGAACAATGCGGGTGATATCTGCTTTAACCTGCCCATCCTTGATAATACCCATTGGAATACCCAGCTTCTTCATCCGTGTTGCAAACAAGCCTTCTGCCCGATCACACTTCGAACGCATGTCAGGCCCCGTCGGATTCATATTGATAGATGTCATCGCCTCCATCATATTCAGCATCCCCGTATCCTTCATCGCTTTTTTAGATACCAGTACCTGCTCACATAACTGACCATTAACACTGAGGCTATATTTCTGTGTTGGGTATCCGGCAATAACAGGGCCGTTACCCATGTGTTTAACATTAATTTTCAGATCATCTGTACGTGCTTTTTTCTGCTTGAACACTTCACTATTATCAAGCACTATTTTGTTAGCCGGATTGACAACATACATTTTCTTCTTGCCCAGATCCATTAACATGTATTGTCCTGCACGTGTCATCTGTACGCGCATTTTTGTCCCCTGCAACCACATCTTCGAAGGTGGATTATCAGCATCACCCGCTTGCTCAACCAGCGCAGCTGCAAAACTTGCATTTAAAAATACCAACAGGAATGTAGACAAAAAAATATGAAATAATTTTGATTTAAACATGAAAAATCTCTCTGTATTTACGACTCCGAAAATTCACTAAATTATACAAATTCCCGTCTGAAATAATAGTGACAATCTCACATTTACACTTGAAAATAGAAAAAGAAACATATTCAGGCAACTCCATGCGTGCGTTCAAGCCGCTCCCACATAATACACTTAACGAATCCAGATTGTTTTTGCATTGACAAATTCCCGGATACCCTGCTGAGATAGCTCGCGGCCAAAACCGGAATCCTTGATTCCACCAAAGGGAAGGCGCGGATCACTTTTGACCATGCCGTTAACAAATGCACAGCCACATTCAAGTTGTCTGGCAATACGTTCGCCACGTGCTGAATCCTGTGTCCAGACACTACCCCCCAGACCAAAGCGACTACTATTGGCAATACGAATAGCATCTGCTTCATCCTCAGCTCTGATAATAATCGCGACCGGGCCAAAAAATTCTTCATCATAGGCACGCATACCCGGCTTTACGTGATCCAGTATGGATGCTTCATAGTATGCCCCGGGGTTATCTTCCGGCATACAACCTATTACTGCTTTTGCACCTGCTTCTATTGAATCCAGCACTTGTCGATGTAGTTCATCACGCAAATCATGCCTTGCCATGGGTGCAAACCGGGTATTTTCATCCAGAGGATTACCAGGTATCAACCCGGCAACCGCATCTTTAAAACGTGCAACAAATTCCTCTGCAATTTCAGGTACGACAATAAAACGCTTGGCGGCAATACAGCTTTGCCCTGCATTAAGATACCGGGATATCACTGCCTGTTCTACGGTTAAATCAAGATCGGCATCTTCAAGCACGATAAAGGCATCAGAGCCACCCAGCTCCAGAACCGATTTTTTAATCGCCTGCCCTGCTGTACCGGCAACGGCTTTACCTGCGGGTTCACTGCCGGTTAAAGTCACAGCATGTACGCGTTTGTTTTCTATCACGCTCGCCACCATAGATGAAGGGATCATCAGTGTGCGAAAAACATTATCGGGTAGCCCTGCTTCTTTGAAAACATTTTCTATCGCCAACGCACACTGAGGTACGTTTGAAGCATGTTTCAACACGCCAACATTACCCGCAATCAATCCGGGCGCGGCAAAACGAAACACCTGCCAGAAAGGAAAGTTCCACGGCATCACAGCCAGCACAATGCCTAAAGGCTGATAACAGACCAGACTCCGCCCGGCATCACTTTCAATCAATTCATCTGCCAGAAAATCCTGCGCCTGGTCTGCGTAGTAATCACAGACCAGTGCACATTTTTCGATCTCGGCGCGTGACTCACCTATCAGCTTACCCATTTCCAGGGTCATTATTTCTGCCAGCTGGTCCTTCTTGTCCCTGAGTACATTTGCAACTGCTCGCAAGCTATCACAACGTTCGGCAATCGGCCTGGAAGCCCAGCCAGCACTTGCCTCACTACATGCCGCCAGAACCCGACTGAGATGCAATTCATCCCAGGTATCAAATGAATTGATTGTTTCACCGTTCACTGGATTAACAGATAACATGGTCATAGTGATATTCCTTATTCAATAAGTCGTTTGTATGCTGTTGTAAATATAGTATGATTCCTGACAATATATAAGCAAAAGAGTCCTGATACGAACAATATTTACTCAGGGGTTCACATAATAACAATCAGGAATTTGCGCATGAAGTACAAAACAATTGGCATTCTCGGGGGCAACGGATTTGTTGGCAAGCATCTTGCCGCCCTGCTCATTAAAAGTGGTTATCAGGTTCATATCCTGACTCGTGACCCGCTTAAAAAACATAATCTTTCAATGATACAGAACCTGAAGATGACACCAGGCAATGTATTCGATAATACTGATCTCGAAAACTTCTGTCGCAATAAGGATGTCATCATTAATCTGATCGGCATCCTGAATGAACCTAAAGACAATGGTAAGGAATTCCACCGTGTACATGTCGATCTTGCTCATCATGTGGTTCATGCTTGCGAAGTAACCGGCGTCCCCCGACTACTTCATATGAGCGCGCTCAATGCCGACGCTGATAAAGGCAGCAGTTATTATCTTCGCTCCAAAGGTGAAGCTGAAGATCTGGTATTACATGCAGGCGAATGGGGGTTACACGTTACCGCCTTTTGTCCTTCGGTTATCTTTGGTCATGACGATCTGTTCATGAATCGTTTTGCCGGCTTACTCCGTTTGACACCTGTCATGTTTCCACTGGCCTGCCCTGACGCTCGCCTGGCGCCCGTGTATATTGGTGACGTTTGCAATGCTTTTTTAAGTGCCCTGGAAAACCCCGACAGTTACGGTAAACATTATGAATTGTGTGGCCCAAACACATACACGCTGAAACAGCTGGTTGAATACACTGCAAAAATATCCAGACTAAAACGTATTGTCATCGGCTTACCCGGTTTTTTGTCTCGCTTGCAAGCCAGGCTGCTGGGAATACTGCCAACCAAACCTTTCACGATGGATAATTATCGCTCACTGCAAACAGACAGTACATGCACTGAAAACGGATTTAATGAATTGGGTATTACGCCTCACTCAATTGAAAGCATCGTACCCCGTTACCTTGCAAACGATAGCTATAAAGGTCATCTCGACAGTTATCGCACACAACGACCTTTTTCGATGCAACACACCAGAAACCACTAATCAGCGCATCAGAATTTTCCGGCGTTGCGCGTGACTCAGTGTCGACAGCTTTTTTACTGCCTGATAAAAATGCACCAGGTCATTACCCTGCTGCATTAACACGTTTTGAAATCCAGGCACGTAATCATGATAAGTCGCTACCGACTGGATTTTTGCGTTATTAACACCCGATAACATCCATCGATCATAACCCTCATAACCACCCCACGACTGCTTCAATTTAAAATACATTAATCGAAGTTCTCTTAATATCGCCAGTTTACTTGTCCACTTTTTTTGATCCGACTGATCAGAGGCATATAATTTTTCAAGTTGCTTGCCAGTTCCCTGTATCATCTTGATAAATTCGGCTTCACGTTCTTTATCCTGCAAATACGCTTGCCAGCTACCCGGATCTGATTGCGCAATCATCCACCTTTTCAAAGCTTCCTGCTCTACCGTTTTAGCAAACGATTCATTAAAGACGGTATCATCTTTTACATATATTTTTTGGTGTGCCAGCTCATGAAACAATATCCCGATCAAATCGTAATTTTTCCAATGCATCATACTGCTGACAACCGGGTCATTAAACCAGCCCAGTGTTGAATAAGCGGGGGTTCCTGCCACATAAACATCAAAGCCCTGTGACTGCATTCTGTTTGCAAAAGTACGCGCCGTACCTTCGGAAAAATAACTGCGATAGCCAATACAGCCAACTATCGGATAGCACCATTGCTCAGGCGTTAATGAATAACGTGGTGTAACAAAAACACTCCAGACCACAAAATCCCTGCCCAGATCGACATAACTTGTATAACTTCCCTGACTGGGCAAGCCCAGTTCCTTTTCTGCAAACTTAACTGCGCGCTGCACCATCTTCAGTCGGTCGCGAACGATCGGACGTGTCTGATCATTTGCTATCACATCAACAATAAGTTGACGCCTCTGCATCAAGTCAAGCTGTCCTGACACTGACTGCTGATAATATGACAACGCGCTGCAACCCGTCAGTAATACGATAATGACAAACGCTGATATCCTTGTTCCTGCACTGGCAAACCTGTATTTCAAATCAACCTCACAAAAAATGCCTATCAATATCATGCTTTGGGATGCCTTATTGTGCAAGAAGCATTATCATAGTCAGATGAAAATTTATCTGGTAGGTGGTGCGGTACGTGACAAATTACTAGGCCTGGTGCCACGTGAACGTGACTGGGTCGTGGTTGGCGCACGCACTGAAGAAATGCTGTCGGCCGGTTACCAGCAAGTTGGCAAGGATTTTCCTGTATTCCTGCACCCTGAAACCCATGAAGAATATGCACTGGCGCGAACTGAACGCAAAACGGCACCCGGCTATACCGGCTTTAACGTTCATGCATCCCCTGATGTTACTCTGGAAGAAGATCTGCTTCGACGCGACCTGAGCATTAATGCCATTGCTGAAGATGAAAACGGCAATATTATTGACCCGTTTAACGGCCAGGCCGATCTTGCAGCGGGACTGCTTAAGCATGTTTCTCCCGCATTTGTCGAAGACCCTGTGCGGATACTGCGTATTGCCCGCTTTGCGGCCCGTTTTTCGCAATGGGGCTTTCATGTTGCCCATTCAACCAATGATTTGATGCGCAGCATGGTTGACAACGGCGAAGTTGATTCTCTGGTACCCGAACGTGTCTGGGCCGAAACTGACAAGGCACTGGCAACAGATCATCCGGAAAAGTTTTTCAAGGTGCTGCGGGGCTGTGCCGCACTCGAACGCATATACCCGGAAATTGACGCATTGTTTGGCGTGCCTCAACCTGAAAAATACCATGCCGAAATTGATACGGGCATACATGTCATGATGGTACTGCAACAGGCCTGCCTGCTCAGCAAACAACGCCCGACCCGTTTTGCTGCCTTGACACATGACCTTGGTAAAGCCACAACGCCAAAAAATATTCTACCCAGTCATCACGGACACGAGGAGCGAGGTATTCAGTTAGTCAGGGATCTTTGCAAGCGTATTAAAGCACCCAACGAGTATCGTGATCTGGCTGTACAAACATCCAGATATCATACGCATTGTCATCGAGCATGTGAGCTCAAGGCAAGCACGTTATTAAAAACACTCATGGGAATGGATGCCTTCAGGCGACCTGAACGTTTTGATGAGTTTTTACTCGCCTGCACGGCTGATGCACGTGGCCGCAAAGGACATGAACAAGATGACTATCCTCAGGCTCGCCTGTTTAAGGCAGCACAGCAGGCATGCATGAAAATTGATAATAAACAGTTTGTAGCAAAAGGGCTGGAAGGCAAAGCGATAGCTGAAGCCCTTTATAATGAACGGGTAAAAGCGATTAAACAGGTTAAAATTGAGTTTAAATAATACCAACCTGTAGGCGTGAATTTATTCGCGAATGAATTCGCTCCCACAAAAACCGTACATCACTTGCTTTTCAAACATGAAAATTGATAATAAACAGTTCGTCGCAAAAGGGCTGGCAGGCAAAGCGATTAAACAGTTCAGGGCGGAATTTAAAAATAACGCCTGCCTGTAGGAACGAATTCATTCGCGATATTATTTACCGGTATATCACTCGCCTTTCAAACCAGCTTAATATCCTGTCCAGCCCGGTTAATGCAAGTAACCCCCCGGCAGCAACACCCGCAGCATTCGCAATCATATCTGCCACTTCAAAAACTCTTGTGCCACCCAACCCCTGAAGAAACTCCAGAACTATACCCATTACAATCAATAATACGGCAGTAACAAACCTTGGTTTAGCCGCATGATAAAGCTGTGAAAACCACAACATCAAACCCGCATACCCTGTCATGTGGATCAGCTTGTCATTTACATTTCCTGAAATAACTGACAACCCGTGATTGTTTAATGATACGACGATAGAGAATACTATCAACCCCCAGCCAATCAATAACCATACAGTCCGCAGGTGCAGGCCTGTTTCCGTATCAGACATCAGGGAAAAATCCTGGTTGAAGGAAAATCAGATATAACAACACACCACCGAGGAAAAAACGATACAGTGCAAACGGTAGCATACCCATACGGTTTAATAACTTTAAGAAGAAATGGATGCATAAATAAGCAGTAATCGCAGATACAACAATACCCGAGATTAACATGGTCCAATCAACAGGCACTCCACTTTTAATCAACTTCAGCGTCAGGTAACCCCCGGCAAGCACAATAACCGGAATCGATAACAGGAATGAAAACCTGGCCGCTGCCTGTCGACTCAAACCCAGCATCAGCCCTGCCGTCATCGTGATTCCTGAACGCGAAGTACCAGGTATTAACGCAATCGCCTGGGCAAGACCAATAAACAACACATCAAACCAGCGAATTGAATGTTCATCTCGAACACGTTTACCAGAAATATCCGACCACCATAACAACGCACCAAAACCAATGGTCGTTATCGCAATCACCAGCGGTGAACGTAAATTCATCTCGATAAAATCGTCCAGAAACAGACCCGCCAAACCTGCCGGAACCGTTCCCCAGAGAACCGCCCATGCCAGCCTGCTTTCACCAACCAATTGCTTGCGTTTTATTGATAACACCCAGTCAGTACTCATGCTGACCAGTTCATGACGAAAATAACTGACGACTGCAATCAGGCTACCAACATGCACTGCAACATCAAAGGCAAGCCCCTGATCCTTCCAGCCAAACAGGTTGGGCAACAAAATAAGGTGCCCTGAACTGGAGATCGGTAAAAACTCGGTAAAGCCTTGTAATAAAGCTAAATAAATAGCATGTAACGTTTCCATTGACTGTCACTTCATTGCTTAATTGTTAGATCATTAAATACTTTATCATACTGATTATATGACCATTGATTATTTTTCCGGTTTGACTGCTTCTATATATGCCGACATAACATAGTCTTCAACACCTCTGCCCGGCGCCCAGTCTTTTATAAAATCTTTCGACTGATCTTTTGGCATGATATTAATATTTTCAAAGCCGGCCTCAAGCATCATCTGCTCCAGCTTATCGATGGTTGAAGCGCCTGCCATGCAGCCGGAATATAACGCCAGATCATTTCGCATGTCATCAGGCAACTCCATACTGGCAACGACATCGGAAATGGCAAGACGCCCACCGGGTTTAAGTACACGATAAGCTTCCTTGAAAACACGATGCTTTTCCGGAGACAGGTTAATAACGCAATTGGAAATAATGACATCAATTTCCATATCAGCAACGGGAAGATATTCGATTTCACCCAGACGAAATTCAACATTTTCATGACCCGCCTTGTCTGCATTGTTACGCGCTTTACTAATCATCACCGGTGTCATATCGACTCCGACGACCTTACCGGATGCACCTACTTCAGCAACTGCCAGAAAAGCATCAAAACCGCCACCACTACCCAGATCCAGCACCACTTCACCCGCCTGCATACTGGCTATTGCACGTGGATTACCGCAGCCCAGCCCCATGTCTGCACCTTCCGGGACACTGCTAACGTCTTCTTCCGAATAGCCCATGCGCACAGAATTAACTGCATTTATTTGTGGGTCAGCGGCAACTCCACAACAACTGGATTCGACACCACAACAATCACCATCATTACTTGCTTCTGCGACCTCGCTATAACTGGCGCGTACATTCTGTCGGATTTCATCTGCTTCTTTCTGCTTCATTATTTATTCCTCAGACCCGCTCTCCGATAAGGAGAGGGAAGTTGCATCATTATAAAAAACCGCGCTGATCCTGCAATTTAAATCCATTCACGGGAGTGTCAATATTTTTGCCTAGCGCCATCACCTTGAAACGCTCACCCATCTCACTGGGCAATGTCAATGTTTTAACCTGCTGCGAAAACATTAACAACTCTTGATCGCTGGCTGACTCATCAGGCATCATCTGGTCTAATCCGTTTTCCAGTAAAAAACCACACTGCGCACCATACCCCAGCAAGTCCATACCTTGTGTAATCGCAGCCTCTGCAATCAAGGTGAAATCAACATAAGCGGTAATGTCCTGCAAACCAATCAACCTGAATGGATCAGGATGAGCGCGATGTTTGTAGTGACACATCATTGTACCCATTGAACGTTCAGCGTGGTAATACTCAGCACGGCCATATCCATAATCAATTAACAACACCACTGCCTCACCAAGCACAGTACTTAAACTATTTAACCAGGGCGTATGCGACAATGAAATTTCGGACTCATAAGTATCAGGAAAGTTCAGCCCAAGATAGGTCTGTACATGTTCAAGCTGCTTTAATACTTCTGGCTCTGGCGTATCTGTCAGGCTGACAAAATGTTGCTGTTGTTCAGACCAACTGACATACCATTGCCTGAATTGATCCTTGTCCTTGTAAAAGCGATGGACTGGCATGGCATCCAGCAATTCATTTGCCAGTACCACTCCATTAAAACCTTTATCGGGCAGCCGCTGTAGCCACTGCACTTTGTCAAGCAGATGAGGCGCACGCGCTGACAGGGTTTGTTGCTGACGCTGTTGCAAATCTGCACTGACTTCGAGAATATAATAAAACTCAGGCAAGGCTTGTCGCGACTCAAGCTCAAGCAATACATCCGCGGCCATTTTACCGCTGCCAGCCCCAAACTCGAGTATAGAGCCCTCCTTCATGCCTGCTAACACCGGCTGACAGAAGTTTGCGAGACAGCGGCCGAATAAGGACGAAATCTCCGGTGCAGTGACGAAATCACCATCGGCTCCCAGCTTACGCTGAGCAGATGCATAGTAACCCAGCCCGGGTTCATAAAGTGCCATCTGCATATACTTCTCAAATGAAATCTGCCCACCCGCGGCTATTATTTGCTCGCGAATACGTTGCTGCAATTGTTCACTTTGCTGATGCGACTCGGCATCCGGCTCAGGCAATTGCCCTGCCTGATCAAGGGCCATTATCACAGGGCTTCCAGAATCTGTTGATTTTTCATTCATTTACAACATCTACCCGCTTGCTGTTTTTTAAGGTAAAGTATCTGTAATCTAATAACAGGAACCCTATTTTGTCATCCAGTGACCTTTCCGGTAAAACCATTCTGATTACAGGTGCCGCCCATCGTATTGGAGCGCAAATGACCCGCATGCTACATCAGAACGGCGCCAATATAGTACTACACTATCGTAACAGCAGCACGGCTGCCAAAGCCCTGCAAAGTGAATTACATACATTGCGGGACAACTCGGTGAAGCTGGTGCAGGCTGACTTACATCATATTGATGAACTGGCTCAACTTGTAAAACAGGCTGTCGCTGCCTGGGGCAATCTGGATGCGCTGATTAACAATGCCTCGTCGTTTTATTCAACTCCCGCAGAAACAGCCACCGAGGCGCAGTGGGATGACCTGATGGGAACCAATTTAAAAGCGCCTTTTTTCCTGTCTCAGGCAGCAGCGCCTTACCTGAATCAAACCAGGGGCTGCATCATTAACATTGTTGATATTCATGCAGACCGCCCGCTAAAGGCATACCCTGTTTATAGCATGGCTAAAGCCGGCCTGGTGATGATGACGCGTGCACTGGCCTGTGAACTGGGCCCTGATATCCGGGTCAACGCCATTGCACCCGGTGCCATTTTATGGCCAGAAAATGGTATTGATGAAGCTATGCAGGAAAAAATCATTTCGCGTACCTTTTTAAAACGCAAAGGCAGCCCTGAAGACATTGCCAAAACAGCTTTATTCCTGATTCGTGATGCAGATTATATCAGTGGACAGGTCATTACCGTTGACGGAGGCCGTTCTCTGAATTCCTGACAGGGTTTTCAGTCAACGGCAAAAATAAGGAAGCAACATGGACAACAACCCGATCATACTGGATATCGAAGCCTCTGGATTCGGAAGAGGAAGCTATCCTATTGAAGTTGGATTTGCCCTGCCTGATAAAAGCACTTATTGCTATCTGATTAAACCGGCAGATGAATGGACTCACTGGAATACAGGCGCCGAAGAAGTTCATGGCATCACACAGGAAATACTGCAGAAAAAAGGACGTTCTATTCACGAAGTCGCCTCTGTCATGAATGAACAGCTACAAAACAAAACCGTCTATAGCGATGGCTGGGGATATGACAACAGCTGGGTTTCTTTATTATTTGAAGTGGCGGGCCAGGTCATGAACTTTCGTATCGATACGCTTTACAGTCTGCTGTCTGAAGACCAGCTGGTTCTCTGGGAAAATACCCGCCGTGAAGTCATAAACGATCTGGGCATTCAGCGCCATCGCGCCAGTGCCGATGCCCGTATTATCCAGGAAACCTATATCCGCTCACGGGAAAAGCTGACCTCACAGTCGGCTTGAAACCCGGGATGGATACAGCTCTTCAAAAAGTACCTTGTTTTTCACCGTTAAGAGGGGGTTATCTCATTCGGTAAAGATATAGCCCGCATGTCTTCTTTGGGTTCAAATACTTGCCATAACGATAACATGCTTACTTTTAATTCAGGGTGAATCAACTCTGGAGCCAGTTCAGCCAGAGGCCGTAACACAAACTCATACTGTGTAATTTCAGCGCGCGGCACATCCAGCCCCTGCTCTTTAAGTATTAAATCATCATATAGCAACAGATCCAGGTCCAGCGTCCGCGAACTGAACTTCTCTCCTCCACGCACACGACCATGATCACATTCAATTTGGCGAAACAGTGCCATTAATTCACGTACATTCATGTCTGTTTCAAAACCGGCAACCAGATTATAAAAATTATCACCATCAAATCCAACGGCTTTATTTTCATATATCACTGATGCCCGAACATGCTTAAAGTGTTTATGCAAAACGTTCAGGCAGGAAAAAATATTTTTCTGTTGATCAACGTTACTACCAATACTGATGTAAACATGCGGCATGTCAGTCAGCTGATCGCTCAATGACGATACCCACACCACGGGCACCACGAATGGCACCGAGTTTATTCAGGGTAACCTTAACCCATGGCACCTGAAACTCCTGTAAAATAATACCGGCAACACGCTCGGTCAGTGTCTCAACTAATTGAAACTCACTGTCTTCAACAAACTGGATAATCCGTTTAGCGACCGCTTTGTAATTCAAGGTATCATCAATATGGTCACTGGCGGCAGCCTTGCTGATATCCGTAGCCATTTCCAGATCCAGAACCACTTTTTGTTTTATTTTTCGCTCCCAGTCGTAAATACCGATCACGGTTTCTACTTCCAGTGCCTGAAGAAATATTATATCCATAATACTGCCTGACGATTTAAAATTGTTTACCTGATTAATTATTACGCAAAAATAACACACATTGACATTTCATGCTCTCACCGCTGCCTGTGCTCATTAAAAAAGAACAGGGGGAGGTAAAATACAATACTTTATTAGTATTTTCCCTTGACCTTGAAACACTGAACAGTTCCAATATGGATCATGATCACTCTCGCGACATACGACTACCTCTGGTTACTACTGGCCTATCTGCTGGGTTCAGTCTCCAGCGCTATTATTGTCTGTCGCCTGGCCGGCCTGCCAGACCCCCGTACCCAGGGCTCTGGCAACCCCGGTGCGACTAACGTATTGCGCATTGGCGGCAAGAAAATGGCCGTTATCACATTAATAGGGGATACACTGAAAGGTGTTGTCACCGTACTGGCAGCTAAACTGGCAGGGCTTGATCTGGACATGCAAATCCTGATCGGGCTGGCAGCCTTTACAGGCCATCTGTTCCCTGTATTTTTCGGTTTCAGAGGCGGCAAAGGGGTCGCAACAGCCCTTGGCGTATTAATCGTATCTGCCTGGCCGGTTGGCTTAAGCACACTGGGAACATGGCTGTTTGTGGCCAAAATCATGAAGATCTCATCACTATCAGCGTTACTCGCCTTTCTGTTTACACCCTTGTATGCCTGGTACTGGATGCCCGATGAGCGCTTCTATCTGTATGTCGTCAGTGCAATGTCGGTCATCCTGCTCATGCGTCACCACAGTAATATCCGAAAATTGATCGCGGGAACTGAAGACTGACAGACCCTGAATCATCTTTTATGCAGAGGGACTTTCCAGCTCTTCCAGTTTCCAGCGCGGCTTTGCGCGAATAATCAACGCTTCCTTTTGACCGGCCTCAAGACGTAGACACCCTGCATACGCGATCATCGCGCCATTATCCGTACAGAACTCCAGTCTTGGATAATACAATCCGGCCTGGTGATCGCTGACCAAACGACCCAGCCGTTCACGCAAACAGGCATTGGCGCCGACACCCCCGGCAACAACCAGTCGCTTCAAACCTGTTTCCTGTAAGGCGCGACGACATTTTATTGCCAGTGTTTCTACCACTGCTTCCTGAAAGGCAAATGCGACATTAGCCTTATCCTGGTCTGTTTTCTCCGAATTATTAAATGTATTCAGCGCAAACGTTTTCAGGCCACTGAAACTGAAATCCAGCCCGGGTCTGTTTGTCATTGGCCGGGGAAACTGATAAATGCCACTCTGTCCTTTTTCTGCCAGAGCCGATAACTCAGGGCCACCAGGGTAGGGTAACCCCATCATTTTTGCTGTTTTATCAAACGCCTCTCCGACCGCATCATCAACCGTATCACCCAGCAATCGGTACTGACCGACACCATCAACCTGTATCAGCATGGTGTGCCCACCCGATACCAACAAGGCCAGAAAAGGAAATTCCGGAGGATCTTCCTCTAACATCGGTGCCAGTAAATGCCCTTCCATATGATGTACTGCTACCGCCGGTTTATCCAATGTCCACGCCAGCGAACGGCCAATTGAAGCCCCGACCAGCAGCGCCCCGACCAGCCCCGGACCCGCCGTATATGCCACACCATCAATATCATCCAGCGACATACCAGTATCTGATAAAAGCTGTTTAATCAATGGGATAGTCTTACGCACATGATCACGTGATGCCAGCTCCGGCACCACCCCGCCATACTCTGCATGCAGCTTGATCTGGCTATACAATGCATGCCCTAATAAGCCTTGCTGACTATCATAAATAGCCACTCCTGTTTCATCACAGGAAGATTCAATTCCTAAAATCCGCATAATATCCGCTGTTTTATCCTGTTTTCATCAAAAAAACTTTGATTTTTCTTATCTGTAACCGTAGAATTGCCTGCTCGGAATATTTCGAACAGATTTTACAACTGTATCACTTAGGGTAATAAAGTATATGCCAAACGTACGAGTACGTGAAAACGAACCATTTGACATCGCATTACGTCGCTTCAAGCGCGCTTGTGAAAAAGCGGGCGTTCTGTCTGAAGTTCGCCGTCGTGAATTTTATGAAAAACCAACAGCAGAACGCAAGCGCAAGCAAGCTGCTGCTGTTAAACGTCACCAGAAAAAAATGTTTCGTGCCAATTCCCGTCGGGTTCGCATGTATTAAGATTTGTCTGGCTGGATCATTCAGCCTGCATTCTTTTTTCAGCACCACTCCATGAAACAAAAAATTACCGATGACATGAAAAATGCCATGCGCGCTGGCGACAAGCCACGACTTGGTACTATTCGCCTTATTCTGGCTGCTCTCAAGCAAATCGAAGTTGACGAGCGCCTGGATAGCATACCTGATGAGCGCGTTATCGCTACGCTCGACAAAATGGCAAAACAACGTCGTGAGTCTATCGAGCAATATGAAAAAGCCGGTCGCGATGATCTGGCTGACATCGAGAAAGCCGAACTGGTCATTATTCAGGAATACCTGCCTGCCGCACTCAGTGATGAAGAAATCAACAGTCTGATTGAATCCGCCATATCCGACACGGGAGCTGCCAGTATCAAGGATATGGGTAAGGTCATGGGGTTACTCAAGCCAAAGATGCAAGGCCGCGCAGACATGGGCAAGGTCAGCGGTTTGATCAAGGCCAGACTAAACGCCTGAAGGGCAACAGGAACCAGACAGCCTTTGTGGGAGCGAATTTATTCGCGAATAAATTCGCTCCCACAAAAAACAATAGCTGGCTGGACATAAATCCCATATCACGAATTCCCCAAAAATCCATGTACTTATTCATCCGTTGATAACTTCCACTTGTACCTTTGCCAATGAGCCTTTAACCTGACACCATGTCTGGTCGTATCCCACAGTCCTTTATAGATGAATTACTCAACCGTATTGATGTTGTTGATGTTATTGACGGCCGTGTGCCACTAAAAAAAGCCGGCAGTAATTACAAAGCCTGCTGTCCGTTTCATACCGAAAAAACCCCCTCATTTACTGTTAGCCAGACCAAACAGTTTTATCATTGCTTTGGCTGTGGCGCGCATGGCACTGCAATTACTTTTTTAATGGAATATGAACACCTGAATTTTGTTGATGCCATTGAAGACCTTGCCCAACAGGCCGGACTGGAAGTTGAACGTGAACAGGGCAATGCGCCCCGACCACAACGTGAAGACAATTTGTATGAAATCATGCTCAGAGCGGCAACATTTTATAAGCAACAGCTACGTAAACCTCACGCACAAATAGCTATTGATTACCTCAAACAACGCGGCATGAGTGGAGAAATAGCTGCAGAATATGGTGTGGGTTACGCTCCAGCCGGCTGGGATAGCCTGACCAAAGCACTGGGCGCTGATGATGATACTGTTAAAAGACTGGTTCGTGCCGGCATGTTAATCGAACATGAAAACCGCGCGCCTTATGACCGCTTTCGTGAACGCATTATGATCCCGATTACAGACAGGCGTGGTCGCGTCATCGCCTTTGGTGGCCGCATTCTGGAAACAGGAGAAGACAGTAAAGGACCTAAATATCTGAACTCACCGGAAACACCCATTTTTCATAAAGGCCGCGAATTATATGGTCTGTATGAAGCACGCAAGGCTAATCGAAACCTCGATAAACTGGTTGTTGTTGAGGGCTACATGGACGTGCTCGCGCTGGCTCAATTTGATATACGCTATGCCGTTGCCACACTCGGGACCGCGACCACAGCAGAACATCTGGAGACATTATACCGGGTCGTTCCCCGTGTTATTTTTTGCTTTGATGGTGATCGTGCCGGTCGTGATGCCGCCTGGCGCGCACTGGAAAATGCACTACCCACTTTGCATGAAGGCCGGGAAGCCGCATTTTTATTTTTGCCTGATGGCGAAGACCCGGACAGCATGGTGCGCAAAGAAGGCGCAGAGGCTTTCGAACAACGCCTGGATCAGGCAATGCCACTATCACAATTTCTGCTGCAGCAACTTTCACAACAGGTAGACTGCAATGCAATCGATGGTCGCGCCAGACTGGTCGAGCTGGCTCGCCCACTACTCAATCGCGTACCCGACAAGGTCTTCCGCCATTTATTATTTCAGCAACTGGCACAACGCGTTGGCATGAATACACATCAACTGGAACAAATGATAGACCAGGGAACAACTGATACACCGCAGCCAGGTCAACGCCAGCGACCGGCCCGGCCGCTACGTCCTGGTAAACGCCCGCCTGTACGCCACGCTATTACGCTGATACTGCAAAATCCACAATTAACACAGTCCATAGAGGATTATCATTTCCTGCCACAACTGGATATTCCGGGAACAATATTATTATTCGATCTACTTGAAACACTTCAGCAGGACCCCCATTTAAATACAGCTGCTATACTTGAACGCTGGCGTGACCGCCCCGAAGAGGTTCATTTATTAAAACTGGCTGAAACCCACTTACCTGGTGATGATGAAAGCCTGCAAAACGAACTGAAAGATACTGTTTTATATTTGAAAAACAGGCTAAGTTCACAAAGATGGCAAATACTACAAGAAAAATTAGCCATGAGCGGCCTGAATGAAAACGAGTTAATTGAATGGAATCAACTACTTAAGGAAAATAGCCAGACATCAGATAAAAAAGATGACTCTGGATATTAAGGGTTACTTATATTAAACTAATGGATTACCGTAATTAATGGTGCAAACTGCGCCCTGCTGTCTGTGTGAAATAAAAACCCATGAGCGATTTGAATCATAATAAAGCTGCACCAACTATGCAGGACAAACAATCCCAGCTACGAATCCTTATTGCCAAAGGCAAGGAAAAGGGCTTTCTGACCTATAGAGAGGTCAATGACCACCTGCCCAATGAAATTGTAGACCCGGAACAAATTGAAGAAATCATCAGTGTCATTACCGAGATGGGCATTGCTGTACACGAAACAGCACCCGACGCAGATACCCTGCTGATGAACTCCAACAAAGAAGCTGACGAAGATGCTGCAGAAGAAGCTGCCGCAGCACTTGCGTCTGTTGAGGGTGACTTTGGTCGCACAACTGACCCGGTTCGCATGTATATGCGCGAAATGGGAACAGTCGAACTGCTCACACGTGAAGGTGAAATAAAAATAGCCAAGCGTATCGAAGCCGGCCAGAAACAAGTACTTGAAGCATTGGCGAAATACCCTTCAACGCTTGAATTTGTTATCACCATGTACGAAAGCATTATCGAAGATGAAGGTCGACTAACCGATATCATCACCGGTTTTATCGACCCCAATGAAGATGAAAACTTCACGCCGCCAACGGCTCAACAGCCATCAGCGACTGATGATGACGATGACGATGAAGAAGAAGTCGATACAGGCCCGGATCCTGAAGAAGCTCAGGCATGCTTTGGTGGCATTCGTAAACTCTTCAACAAATATCAAACTGCTGCCAGCAAACACGGCAACATGGATGAACGTGCACAAAAACCTTATGAAGAAGCCATTGAAATCTTCATGACGCTTAAGTTTGCACCCAAAGTCGTTGAGCGCCTGCTGTTTGACCTGCGCAATATCATCAGCCGCATTCGTCTGCATGAGCGTGTCATCATGGACATATGCGTACAGAAAGCTCACATGCCACGTAAAGATTTCATTACCTCTTTCCCTGACAATGAAACCGACATGGACTGGCTGGATAATCAAATTAAATCTGGCCAGAAATACTCTGCCGTCCTTGAAGAATTTGCGCATGACATCCGTAAGGCACAGAAAAAACTACTGGCCATACAAACCGAAAGTGGCCTGAAGATCAAAGCCATTAAAGATATCAATCGTCGCATGTCTATCGGTGAAGCCAAGTCTCGCCGTGCTAAAAAAGAAATGGTCGAAGCCAATCTGCGACTGGTTATCTCTATCGCAAAAAAATATACCAACCGTGGCCTGCAATTCCTCGACCTGATCCAGGAAGGTAATATCGGCCTGATGAAAGCGGTAGATAAATTCGAATACCGCCGTGGTTACAAGTTCTCGACTTATGCCACCTGGTGGATTCGCCAGGCGATCACCCGTTCTATTGCTGACCAGGCGCGTACTATCCGCATACCGGTACATATGATTGAAACCATCAACAAGCTCAATCGTATCGCCCGCCAGATGCTACAGGAAATGGGGCGTGAACCCACACCGGAAGAACTGGCCGAACGCATGGAAATGCCTGAGGATAAAATCCGCAAGGTACTGAAAATTGCCAAAGAGCCTATCTCAATGGAAACACCTATCGGAGATGACGAAGATTCGCACCTGGGTGACTTCATACAGGATCAGAACGTACTGTCGCCCTCAGACTCAGCCAACACCGAAGGTCTGCGCGAAGCCACACACTACGTACTGGCCGGCCTGACACCACGTGAAGCCAAGGTTCTGCGCATGCGTTTCGGTATCGACATGAATACCGACCATACACTGGAAGAAGTGGGCAAACAGTTTGATGTCACGCGTGAACGTATTCGTCAGATCGAAGCCAAGGCGCTGCGTAAACTGCGCCATCCGTCTCGCTCTGAATCACTACGTAGCTTCCTCGATCTGGAATAAGCCTTAATGACTGACTGTGGGAGCGGATTCATCCGCGAAAACTTTTGTTCGCGGATGAATCCGCTCCCACACCAACACATCAAACCAGCCAGCACTCTGCAGGAGCGAATTTATTCGCGAACAAAAGAACTAACACACCCACTTCTTCAATAAATAGTCGAAATAATTTCCAGATTGTGTAAAATACCTCTTCTTTAGGGCCTGTAGCTCGTCGCTCACGACCATCCGTGGTCTCCGCGACCAAAGTGCCATACATCTGAGAGATCAGATAAACGGTAATAAGGCCATCCCTGGCCAGAAGTTGGTTAGGGGTGTGAGCTACAGCCCCGATAAAACACGGGCCTGTAGCTCAGTTGGTTAGAGCAGTGGACTCATCAAAATGGTGCGTTCATATCGAAAGATATGAAATGAACGGGATGAATTCAGGGAAACCTTAACAGTCACATCATGTGAGCTGATGGCAATCCTGAGCCAAGCCGAAGGTACACTTTCGGAAGGTGCAGAGACTACCTGGGGACTGGTGTAAGCCAAGCGTCCTTAATAACAGGCAAGAGCGTCCCGCGTCCTAACAAGCGCATTGCGTTGAGGATGATGAGATAGTCCGCTCCTGGTAGAAATATCAGGAACAAGTGAATCCATTGGTCGAAGGTTCAAGTCCTTCCGGGCCCACCAATTCTTTTTTTTACGCAGTGTCTGTTGTGAAGGGATTGATAAATTGGCAGCATTGCCAACTTATTATTTCACTTAAGGCCAATAAATATTATTTATTCCTCACGCATTAACTTTACACTTAAAAAGATCATCCCGTCCGCAGGAAAGTATATCGATTTAAACCTGGCAGTAACCCCGGGCTCAGTCAGCGTAACGCGCCAAACCCTCCCTTAATAATGGCATCAATATGAAGCATCAGCTCTAGTCATTGACTGGTTCAGACGGGATACCCTGTATTTGTTTAGGAAAGTTACATGCCTTGCAAACTGAGTAATATAAATTGCTTCTGGGGTTAAATTTTTCTGCTTGCAACCGTATCGCGCAATGTGGATTATTAACATGACAGGAAAAAATATTATCAATCACCATGGATGGGCCGGCTTGCCTGAAGTGTGACTCACCCCATTGTTTCCAGCTTGTTGTTAAATATTCAATCTCATCTGTATATTCAATTCTAATCACCCAGCCATTAGTAAGCTGACTATCAATAATTTGTGCAATATCATTTATAACTTCATACGATAGATGAGGATAATAATGATCAGGCGTTAACATACAACGTTCCTCCTTTCTTATTTACTTAGCTATGTAGTAAAAATTAATTAAATACTGCAGGGTGAAACATTCGAATCATGAATTATATTTACTTTGTCGGCTTGCTTATTGTCGATACGTTTTAGCGCAACTATTCGCTTATCAACAATATTTTCTTCAGGAATTTTGCAAAGCAATCCCAGCTTTTCCAGGCGTTGCAAAGGCTGCCCACTTCTGGCGGCAATATATACAGAACGACCAGCACGAATCATGTCAAGTATAGATTCCTCAAGTGATAAAGCTGCAGAAACGCCCAGATGCTTAACATCAGTGATATCTACGATTAAAAATTGACAGCTTTCAATTTGTGAATTCTTACGTGTAATGGCTCTGGAAGTACCAAATATCATGGTGCCACGGAGGTACAATAACAAAACCCTACCTTCAGCCATCTTTAATAATTCTTTTTCGTGTGCTGACAAATCCAGCTCTGCATTATCAGGATCTGTTACAGCTTGTACATTATCTGCCTGCAACTCGGATAGTCGCGTAATTGTCATAACATTAGCAACAAATAATCCAATACCAACAGCCGCAATCAAATCCACAAAAACAGTTAGCGTTATAACACTATATGTTATAAGAGCACCTTTTCCTGAAATTAGGTGCGCACGCTTCAAGAAACCCCAATCAATGATATCGATACCAACTTTTATGGCGATACCAGCTAATACTGCCAGTGGAATAACTGAAGTCAGGTCAGCTGCCCATAATACAACGATCAGTAAAATCCCTGCTCTCACTAATCCTGATAATGCGGTCTGAGCGCCTGCCTGGATACTAACAACTGTCCCCATCGTTGCGCCCGCACCGGGTAAACCACCAAACAACCCGGACATCATGTTGCCAATACCCTGCCCTATCAGTTCTTTATCAGAGTTATGCTGTTTACGAGTAATACTGTCGGCAACAACTGAAGTCAGCAAGGCATCAATACATCCAAGCATGCCCAAAACAATCGCATCAACAAACATAATTTGCCATTGTTCTATACTAAACTGCGGCATTTGTAATGCTGGTAGACCGGTTGGTATTTCACCAATCCTTCTTATTTCAGAAGAACTTAAAAACACTATTGATATTAATGTACAAACAATTAACCCAACAAGTTGAGGTGGAAAAAAGCGTTTAATATTTTTAGGTAACAAGAACAGAATGGCCAAAGTTGCCAAGCCGAGCATTAACTCTTCAGCTTTAATTCCGGAAATTAACTTCGGTAAATCCTGTAATACAGCAATAACACCTCCATTTGGAGATGGCTGCCCTAGCAATGGCCCAATTTGCAAAATTATTAGAATAATACCTATTCCAGACATGAATCCGGAAACAACCGTGTATGGCATTAGTGTTACATATTTACCAAGACGCATGACGCCAAAAAGAATCTGGAACATTCCTGCCATAATGACAACAGTAAATGCCATAGCCATTCCATTAACTGGATCTGACGCGATCAGTTTTGCAATTACAGCTGTAAACACAACCGTCATGGGACCAGTAGGCTCAGATATTAAGGTTGGTGAACCACCGAATAAAGAAGCAAATAAACCGACAAGAATAGCACCATATAGTCCAGCTTCTGCACCTGCTCCGGAAGCAACACCAAATGCCAACGCCATAGGTAACGCAATAACAGCAGCTGTAACACCACCAAAAATATCGCCGCGCACATTACGTAAACTTATGTCATTAAACATCCACATCTGTTTTCACTCTCTTTTAAAGCAGCCATATATTTTATATATAACCGTTTCAGGGGGAAAATTATTGATGGGATAATTATGGACCGGTATTGATTCAATTACTCATTGAATCTTACGATAGAAGCTATAGCTAAACGTTGATAATTTCAAAAAGGAAGAAATAATTATTTTTTTGATTTTATTATTTTCTTCCGGGGAAAAGCACTCTTTAATTTAGGCCACATTTTTTGCATACGATCACGAATTACCAACTCATAATTAATAGCAAACTCAAGGAAAGTTTGTGCAACTAAAGATAATTCCTTTCCTTTAGGATGAACGATATACCAGTTACGTAGTATTGGAAATCCTTCCACATCCAAAATTGCAACAGGACCATCTGCACCTTCCAGGGATAACGTATGAAGCGAGGATACCGACAAACCTAAACCACCAGCAATAGCATGCTTTATCGCTTCGTTACTACCAAGCTCCATACGAACATTGGGACGTAATCCCTTTGCATCAAAAGCTTTTAGTGTGGCATCCCTGATTCCAGAGCCTGGTTCACGAATGATAAACGGTTCTTTTACAATATCTTCCAGAGTGACTTTTTTCTTCCCGACTAAAGGATGATTACGTGGCGCCATCACAACCAGAGGATTTGGCGCAAAAGGGTATGATACTACTTCCAGTTCCCCTTCTGGTGCCTGACCCATAATATATAGATCATCTTCATTCGTAAGCATGCGGTTAATAATACTATCGCGATTAGTCACTTTTAAGGCAAGATCGATG
>Ga0316206_1001189_pt1 | contig 25177 bp, 31 predicted proteins | sample 6monthpyrite_MG_FD_204942 | JGI IMG/M metagenome (GOLD analysis project Ga0316206, IMG submission 204942) | Microbial mat bacterial communities from mineral coupon in-situ incubated in ocean water Damariscotta River, Maine, United States -... | ecosystem: Environmental > Aquatic > Marine >... | reverse complement strand
AACAAAAGAACATATCCAGCTTTATGCGCTTCTTAGACTTTCTCGATGATATTGATCTTGATAACACAATGATTCAAAACGGTGTTAATTACCTTGAGACTATCGGCATATTACAGGCAGGCGGTGCAGCTCTGGTGTTAGCTGATGGCTGATTTTAGTACACAAGGTGGATTGCAGGTCGCTGAATCAGCAGGCATAGTCAGCGCCGATACTGGTGGTACAGCGATAACAGCCAATGCTACGGCTAACACGAAAGGCAGTTATACAGAGCTTATCGCTTCGACGAGCTATCATACGTCTTTTGTTACTGTAACGATTATTTATGCCGATGATGCAACAGCAGCAGATTATCTGGTTGATATTGCTATTGGTGCGGCAAGCTCAGAAGTCGTGATTATTCCTAACCTGTTATTCACGAAAGCAGGAACAACAGCAACAAATATTTCAAGGCAACAAACCTATCATTACAGCTTCCCGATAGAAATTGCATCAGGCACTAGAATATCAGCCAGAGTTCAATGCACAACAGGCTCAGAGGCTATTGATGTATCCATGCAGTTATTTGGTCAATCATTAATGCCATCATCAGCAGGTTCAAGAGTTGTTGCTATGGGCGCAACCACAGCAGATAGTGGTGGAACTCAGGTGACAGCAGGAACAAGTAATTCAAAAGGTAGCTACACGCAATTAACCGCATCAAGCGATCATATCAAAGGCTTTGTCTTAGCGATGGGTTGGCGGAATATTGATTTTGCGGCAAATATACGATTACAAATAGACGTTGCCATCGGCTCAGCAGCATCCGAAAAGATAATCTTACCTGACTGGATGCTTATGCTTAATGAGGCTGAAATGATAAACAATCCTACATCACCCTTTATACCGCTAGAAATTCCTTCAGGTTCAAGGGTATCAATTCGAGTCCAGCAAAACAGCACTAACAGTCGCGGCAATATCGATTACATAATTTACGGAGTGGTTTAATGGCAACATCAACAGCGGAAGGCTCGCAAACAGCCGTAATAACAACAGAGCATACATTATCAACAGTAACAACAGCGGGAACGTATGTTTTAACCGTTGATTTGTCTAATCTGGCTGACGGTGATGAATTAGAATTAAGGGCTAAGGTAAAAGTTCGCTCCACTGGTACGACAAGACAAGCTTATATTGGTAATTATGCACATGCCCAAACCAATTTAGTAGCTATTAGTATCCCTATTCCGACTGTTTCGGAGTGCGTATTTACACTTAAACAAACAGCAGGTACAGGCCGCGCATTTGCTTGGGAAGTGGTTGGCATCTAATGTCTTTAAGGCATACGGCATTATATGTAGCGACGGCAAGCGATGTTACAGCGCCCATATTAAGTAGTCCTACCGGAACAAAGACGGGAAGCACGACAGCAGACGGCACAGTATCAACAGACGAAGGCAACGGAACGCTGTATTTCACAGCGACGACTAACGCCACAGAAACAGCCGCAACGATTAAAACAGGTTCTAGCCAGGCTGTGAGTACAACAGGCGTACAGAATGTTAGTTTCACCAGCTTAAGTCCTTCAACAACTTATTATGCACACTATGTCCACGATGACGCGGCCAGCAATGAATCAAACACTCAGCATAGCGCAAGTTTCACGACAGATGCGGCGGGTGGTACAATACTCCCATTACTAAACGCTTATTACGGATAACTTATGTTATTAGACGCGATCACAAAAGGCTCAACAGATTATTCTTGCACTATCCGTATAGTTGATAGTACAGATGGTACGCCAGAAACCGGCGTTGTATTTAACACGGCTGGCATAGATTTATGGTATCGCAGACCGGGTGCAGCTCACACCTCCATAACAGAGGCGACACAAACCGAAGGCGGCGCACATTCAGACGGTGGCTTTGTTCATATTTCAGACGGTAACTATCGTTTAGATTTGCCCGATGCGGCTGTGGCTTCTGGTGTTGATTATGTAGATGTCGGTGGAACAGTAACCGGCATGGTGGTCATCGGCGGTCGCATTCGTTTAACTGACATCGATCTTGATGATTCTGTAAGGGCGGGGCTAACAGCTTTACCAAATGCAGCAGCCGATGCAGCGGGTGGTTTGCCTATTAGTGATGCAGGTGGTTTAGATTTAGATGCTATTTACGAGAAAGCAAAACTTGTAAGTTATATCGGCCCTTCTGGTGTTGGTGTTTATATAGACTCAAACGCAGCAAACACAAATACTGTATTTGGAACAGATGGTACATTTGATAACCCTGTATCAACACCAGCCGCAGCAAGGACGATTGCCGATGCAATGGGTATTAATCGCTATTACTTAGAGGGAAATTCAGACACCACATTAGGCGCGACTCATGCTGATTGGGAGTTTTATGGTATTGGCTCAGTACGTGATAACACGCTTAATTTTGGCTCATCAGATGTTAGTCGCAGTAAGTTTCATAATTTATCTCTTGAGGGTACACAGGGCGGCACAGGTCGCATAGAGGCGGTTGATTGTGCATTACAAGATCCTGGAGCAGGTGTAAGTACATTTAATATTCACGGCTTGCGATGCGGTATTGTTGATGACATCACCTTAGATACAAGCGACGATAATGTATTGATTGACTCTTATAGTTTAGTAGCAGGCACAGGTACACCGATAATAAGGGCATCAGGCGCATCGGGTACGCTAGTAATGAATGGGCATAAAGGTGGTGTAGATTTAAGAGATTTATCCGCTTCACATAACTTGACTGTTAATATTGCGGGTGGTCAGTGTATTTTCGATGCAAGCAATAATGTTAATGCCTCGGTTTCTTTAAGGGGTATCGGCACAAAAACAGACAATACAGCAGGTATGGCCGCCTTAGTAGAGACAGCCTTTATTAATATGGATAAGATTAATACCGAATGTGACACGGCTCTAACTGATTACGATGCGGCCACAGGTACAGAGCTTGCAGCGGTAGATACTAAGATAGACGCACTGCCATCAGCAACCGATATAGTAACGGGCGGCGCAATTTCTACATCTGGCGGTTCGGTTGATAATGTAACGCTGGTCGATACAACTACCACCAACACAGACATGCGCGGCACTGATAACGCAGCAACAGAAACCAAGCAGGATGCAACCGATATAGTAATAGCCGAATTAACCACACAAGGCGACACCAATGAGGCCAAGCTGGATATTATAGATGGCGTTGTTGATAATCTGAACTTAGGTATTATTTACGGGACTGCTGCAACAGGCACATTGACCACAACATCAGCGACAACCAATTTGACAGGTTATTTAGATAATCAGCTAGTCGGCGCTTATATTGTAGTCACATCAGGCGCGGCAGAGGGTGAGCGTCGAGAAATCACGGCCTATACTGAAACCGGCGGCGTTATAGAGTTTGCTGCAATGACATCGGCAATGGCTAATAATGACGCCTTTAAAATTGTGTGATGGGTACTCGATTAGGTTTGTATGGTGGGCAAAGGGGTGATTACAGTGTAATACCTGCACAGCCACCCGCACAAGAACCAATAGCGCCAAGCGTAACAGGAATTAAGATAATGATGACATTAAACAACGGTGAGTATGGTGATGTTCTTTATGCTAAGTTAGGTGAAGATGTTTCTACGGCTACCGATTACAATATGATACTTGAGCCATACGTCGGCACAAAGAAAACAAAGACCGTAGCTAATGGCGTAACCCTCGGAACGGTCAACGTGACAGTTGATGATGAGGACTACATAGCCAATGAGTACATCAAGTACACGACTATTGATGGCGACATTGACCAATCAGGTTTATGGCGCATAAAAGGCAATGCTCAAATGTCATCAACACGAAAGCTGATAGGCGATTATAATCATATATCTGTTATTGATTGATAAAACCTATTAGAATATAGCCATATTCCCCAAAAATCGGGTGACTTATGGCTAAGGTAATTAGATTATTTGACTACAAACACAAGCTACAGAAGGCTAAAGATGACGAGGCAGAGCAAAGGCGTTTTGAGTATGAACAGCAATGTAATGCTCTCTTTGTTCGCCAGCATTCTGATGATGATAGCTTTGATAATGCCGATGAGTTTATATTCATCGATAAACAAGATTCATAGCCAAGCGCTAACCGGGGGTGATCAACCTTATCTATTGGAGCAAGCCCGACAAATAGGCGTAAGGGATTATGCCGCTTATGGAGCTATGTAATGCTATCTAACCTAACACCCCTAAAGCACTGGCAAGCATTCTTTGTTCTTACTGAAAAAACAGCAAGCTTTATCCTAATCCTATTAGCGGCTTATGGTTTTTATTCGTTATGTCTAAACTAACTGATAAGCAGGCTATGTTTGTCAAAGAGTACATTATTGATCTTAATGCTACTCAGGCCGCTATACGTGCCGGTTACAGTGAGAATTCAGCAAGACAGATAGCTTCTACCATGTTGTCAAATCATAACATTCAGGACGCAATACAGAAGGAAATGGACAAAAGATCAAAGCGTACTGAAATAACTCAGGACAGAGTATTAAAGGAGCTTGCCTTAATCGGTTTCATGGACATAAGAAAAGCATTTGATGCTAAAGGTCAATTATTATCTATTCCTGATATGCCGGAAGAGGTAGCAAGAGCTATTGGTGGCATAGATCACCAAGTTATAGGTACTGGCGATGATCAGATTGGACTAACCAGTAAAATTAAAATTATCGATAAGAAGGGATCGCTTGAGCTGCTTGGCAAACACTTGAAGTTGTTTACTGACAAAACAGAGGTTTCTGGCGCATTGGGCGTGGTTGACCTATCCGACAAATCAGACGAAGAACTAAAAGCGATTATAAGTGGGCAGAGCAGCACTTGAACTACAGGCTTCTGCTAGGTTAGAGCTTAACCGCAGAAAGTCAGAGAGAAACACGGTCTTTGGTATCGTCTGCCCTGAAGAGGGTCTTCTGCGTTCAATACAACAGATTAAACATGTATGGACAGAAGTTGATTTAGAGCCTGATATTTACGTTGCTGAAAAGATAGAGCGCGTCATTAAGTCAACGAAGCGCTTTATTGTTCTTATTGGTGGTCGTGGTAGTACCAAGTCTGTCGCAGGTGTTGATATAGCCATAGCTGACGGTAAGGATAATAAAAACAGAACGTATTTCTTACGAGAATTTCAATCAAGCATTAAAAACTCTGTTCATTCATTGGTTAAAAGCGAGGTTAGCCGGTTCGGGTTTGCTGGTTTCGAGGTACAAAAACAATCAATAAACTATAAAGAAGAATCTGTATTTGAGTTTGCTGGTATAGCCAGAAACATAGATTCAGTTAAATCGACTCACGGATTTAATCGGTTTGAGATTGAAGAAGCTCAGTTTATATCTCAAGATTCACTCAATGTCCTAACGCCATCATTAAGAAAAGCACCGATTAACGGATTGCCAAAACGATTCAAAGAAGATTCCATCCTTGACGATATAGACACCCACCCAGATTTAGACTCTGTATCGATGATATTCATTGCAAACCCCGGCAGTAGCGCTGATCCATTTAGTCAGAGATTCATAGAGCCATATAAGACCGACATAGAGAAGCACGGGTTTTATGAAGATGATTTACATCTAATCGTTAAGATAAACTATTGCGATAATCCTTGGTTTGAAGATTCAGGGCTTGAAAGCGAAAGAGAGTGGGATTATGAGAATATGTCACGGGCTTACTATAACCATAAATGGTTAGGTGATTATAATGACGAAATAGAAGACGCGATTATCAAGCCGGAGTGGTTTGATGCTGCTGTTGATGCTCATAAGCTTGATAAACTAAAACGAGTCTTTGAGCCTCATGGCGCTATCATTGCGGCTCATGACCCATCAGACAAAGGCGATGATGACAAGGGCTTAGCTATCCGCCATGGCTCAATTATCAAGGCGGTTAAGTCTAAATCAACAGGCGAGATAGATGAGGGTTGTGATTGGGCTACAGGTTTAGCGATCCAATATAACGCGAGCTGGTTTGTTTGGGATGGCGACGGAATGGGAACAGGTCTTAAGCGTCAGGTCTCTACCGCATTTTCCGGCACTGGCATTAAATATCACATGTTCAGAGGTTCGCTGTCAGGTAAAGGCCAAGACAATGCAGATAAGGTTTACATGCCACAATATGGCGATGATGAGCAGCAAAAACCAAAGACGTATGCAGAGACATTCAAAAACAACAGGGCGCAATATTACTGGATGCTGAGAGATCGATTTTATAATACTTATCGCTGCGTGGTTAAGGGTGAGTATGTTGACCCTGACGAAATGATTAGTATAGATTCCGAGGGCGTTGATAATATCGCAGGCCTACGGTCTGAGGTTTGCCGAATACCTAAAAAAGATAATCCAAACGGATTAATTCAGATTATGAACAAAAAGGAAATGAAGGCGCTAGAGATAGATTCCCCAAATGAGGCCGACTCTGTTATGATGTGCCTATTCAAACCTGTGGTGCAAGAAGTCATGGAACCGCTTAATTACGAACCAATGAGTATTGTATAATGTCAGCTATGAACGAGGCGACACTTCTACACGAATTAGACCAGATGACACATGATGCAACTGGCAACAATTCAACCTTCATCAAAGAAAACGAATACTTACAAGATAGATACGAGGGCAACCCATACGGCGACGAAGTGGCAGAGCGCTCTAAGGTTGTCTCTAATGACTGCATGGATGTGGTTGAAGCTGATATGCCATCACTAGCCAGAATTTTCCTAGGTGCTGGCGATATATTAAAGTTCAAACCAAACACCACAAAAGAAGAAGACGTAAAAGAAGCTGAAGAGAAAACAAAGTACGTTAACTGGCAAGTAAGATCACAGCCTTGGTCGTTCCCTGTAATACATGGTTTTATTAAAAACGCAGAAATACAAAAGACATCAGTTGTTAAGTATTTCATGGAAGAAACCACAGAGATTGAAGAGCATAAGAAAACCGGCTTGAGTGATGTTGAGTTGAGTATGTTTGAGGAAAGCCTGAAAGGGGAAAACGTTAAGAGCGTTGAAATTGTCCGTGAAGAAACAACGGAAGGCGAAGACAATGATATTGTTTTCAAAGTAGAGCGCACAGTTAAAAGCGTTAAGATTGTTGATGTTCCGCTAGAATCCTTCCGCATGACCAAAAATGCAACGGATAAAAACACCGCGGCTATGGTTGGTGATGTGTCAACAATGACACGCGGAGAGCTACTGGCTAGAGGTGTTAAACGAGACCTAATTGATTCCATACCAACAGCCGGAAGCACTGAAGACGACGGATCAAGATTAAAAGATATTAGGGATGAGGCAGAAGGCGGCTCTGAAGATGAGGCAAAGATAACTAATTGGGCGAGTGAAGAAGTCGAAGTTGAAGACCTGTATCCAGAGATTGATTTTGATGGCGATGGCATAGCAGAGCGCCGTCATGTTATGCGCTCCGGTGATGTTGTTATTGTTAACGAAGTATTTAATCACGTTCCTTATGCCGTGATGAGCGCGTTATTAATGCCTCATAAGGCTATCGGAAAGAGTCGTGCAGAGATTACCGCACCTGTGGCGAGAATTAAAACGGCTGTATTGCGTGGCGTTCAAGATAATATCTATGCTGTAAACAATCCGCGAATGGGCGCTAATAAGAACGTCAATATGGACGATCTGCTAGTAATGCGACCTAACGGGGTTATCAGATCAACTAAAGAAACACCGATTGCAAATGATTTAATGCCGGTTGTTGTTCCGTATATCGGTGATAGAGCCTTGCAGATTGTTCAGTATTGGGATCAAGCCAGAGCGCAAACTACCGGATCATTGATGGCTTCTCAGGGTCTTGATGCTGATGAATTAGGAAAAGAAACCGCCACAAGATTTAACGGCATTGAAGATAAAGGCGCAGAGAAGACAGAGTTGGTTGCCCGTGTCATGGCTGAAACAGGATTTAGACAGCTATACGAGGGTATTGCTTGGCTAGATGCTAATTTCCAGAACACAGTAACAGAAATAGAAATATTAGGTAAAGAGTTAACGGTTAATCCGGCTGATTGGAAGCTGAAGCATAGCGTAGTTAGTAAAGTTGGTCTTGGCGCTGGCGATGATGAGAAGAAACTGCAGACATTATCAGGTCTTTGGATAGTGCATCAGCAATTGCAAGCCAATGGCTCGCCAATGACCGATGAAGTTAAGCGGTTTAATATCTTAAAAGGCATGGTGAAAGCATCAGGAGAACCAGATGTTGAGGAGTTCTTTAATGATCCAGATCAGCCGGAACAGCTTATTAAAGCTCAGAATGAAATACTTACCAAGCTGGTTCAGCAATTACAAGAACAACTGCAGGCCATGCAGAATCCACTAGCAGAGGCGGAGACAATAAAGCAACAAGGTAATTTAATCAAAGCTCAGTCTGATGCACAGCTTCAAGTCGCCAAGCTTCAAGAAGACCAGAGGCAGTTTAATATAAAAACAGCACAGGATAACAAGCAGTTTATGGAAGACATGGCTTTCCAGATTGCAGAGCTGCAAACCAAAGTTGAAGAGAAATTCACAGCACCTGCAGGCGCACAATAATGGATAAAGCACAAACAGAACAACTAGAGCAAGAGGCGGCATTTGCTGCAATGGGTCAACAGGTTATTAATAATGAAGCCTATAGGTCTGCGATAACCACCCGAAAGGCACAGATATTCGAAATATTTTGTAACACAAGCCAAGATCAGCATGATGTAAGGGAAGAGGCTTGGCGCACAATGAAAAACATGGATGCGTTAGAGAGTTTCTTTGATCAATTGCTGACAACTGGTAAAATGGCTGAAGAAACGTTAAAATCAAACACAGACGAATAGGAATAAAACGCTATGTCAGACAATCCAGCACTGGAAACTGCCGATAAGTTTTATAATAACACTGCTGAATCGAATCTCGATGAGACAGCCGAAGCAACAGACGTTACAGAACAGGAAATTCAAGAGCCTGAACAGGAAGTTGAAACACTTGAGAAACCGGAAGAGGCGGAAGCTGAAGCCGAAGAGTTAGAAAGCGAAGACGACGAAGAGACAACTCAATACATCGAATTAGATGGCGAAGAGATAAGTCTTGACGAAGTTAGGAAGTGGAAAAACGGCCACTTAATGCAATCGGACTACACGAAAAAGACGACTGAACACGCGGAATTTGCTAACAAAGAACGCGCTGAAATCGCCAATGATCGTGAACAACTGACCATATCACAAACCAAGGTTTCAGAAATGCAAGACATGTTAAGTGTTTTGGTTGCTGAAGATGAGGCGATTGATTGGACAGAGCTGAAGGAAGACGACCCTGATAGATACATTGAACTGAAAGAGAAGGCGGACAATCGCAAAAATGCTTTGGATAAAGTCAAAGCTGAACGCGAAACCCCTGCAGACGATCCAGCCGTTTTACAGGATGAGGTTGCAAAGCTACACGCAGCCAACCCAGACTGGTTCGACAAAGAAGGCAAGCCAACTGAGACTTATACGACAGACACTCAACTTATAAGCGAGTGGGCAACTAAAGCCGGAATGACTCAAGAAAAGTTCAGTAAAGCAACAGACCATATCTTTATGGTTGCGTTTTTGAAGGCGGCTAAATATGACAAGCTGCAAGAGAAAGGGCAAGAAATAAAGAAGAAACGTGACGCTGTGCCAGTGGTAACGAAACCTAAAGCAACCAAAGTAACTACAGAGCCGAAGTCTGCAGCCGAAATATTTTACGGCGGCAAAAAGACCGGCTAATTTTATGGAATGTAACGGAGCTTAAATTATGGCTACACTATCAAGTACAGTGCTGACTATGGCTGACTGGGCGAAAAGTACCGACCCAGACGGCAAAGTGGCAAAAACAGTAGAATTGCTTTCTCAATCAAATGAAGTTCTCGATGATATGTTATTCAAGGAAGGTAACTTGCCAACAGGTGAGCAGACTTCTATCAGAACTGGTTTACCTACGGTTTATTATCGTTTAATCAATCAGGGTACTCCCAAATCTAAATCAACAAAGGCGCAGGTTACAGAAAACGCGGCTATTCTTACGGCTCGCTGTGAGATTGATCAAGATGAAGCGGAGCTTAATGGCAATGTTAATGCTTACCGTATGGATGAAGCGGCTGCGTTTGTAGAGGCGATGTCTCAACAGATGGCAACTACTTTGTTTTATGGTTCAGCGGCTAACCCTGAGCAGTTTGTGGGCTTTGCGCCCCGTTATAATGATTTATCTGCAGCAAACGCTCAGAATATCATTAGTGCTGGCGGTTCTGGTTCTGATAACTCCTCAATCTGGCTGGTTAACTGGGGTCAACAAAACGTATTTGGCGTATTCCCTAAAGGTTCTCAGGCTGGTATCAGCCATGAAGATTTAGGTATTGGCGATGCGTTCGATTCAAGTGATAATCGTTTCCGTGCCTATATGGACGAATGGAAATGGAAAAACGGCTTAGTTGTTAAAGACTGGCGGCATGTTGTCCGTATTCCGAACATTGATGTCTCTGATCTGGTTGCTAAGGCAAGCACTCAGGCCATCACTGCGGCAACAGCAATTGATAAGTTAATGGCTCGCGCTATTGACCGTCTACCAACCAGAGCGGGCGCAAACGCGGCTTTCTATGTTAATCGCACAGTGGCTTCTCATCTGCGCGTTATGGCAATGGATCGCAGCACCGGCGCTGTAACTATCGAGCCAGCGATTAATCAATGGGGTGATAACATTCATCAATTGATGTTCCTCGGCATCCCTGTCCGCATTGTTGACGCTTTAACTGAAGCTGAAGCTGTAGTTTCTTAAGGAGAACTATTATGTATGTTGATTCACAATCTCTATTCGCAGATGCGCAGGCTTTAACGGCGACTGCTGTAGGAACAAACGTGATTGATCTGGGCGTAGCTCGTTCAATTGGTAATGGTGAGCCGATGGCGGTTTTATTTGTTGTAGATGTTGCAGCAGATCAGACTACCGGCGATGAAGATTACACTTTTGAAGTGGAATACTCATCTGTAGCAGCTCAAACATCTGGTTATGTGACAATGGGTCGCAGAGTCTATGAATCTGGAACGCCGGGCGCACCTGCACAAGATGCAGATTTGCTGGTTGCAGGTTATCGCTTTGCAATTCCTATACCACCAACTGGCGCTGGTGATGATGAGCAGTATCTTGGTATTCGTTCGACTCTTGCGGGAACATCACCGACTATCACTATTACGGCTTATCTGACTCCAATGAGTATGATTGATGCAACTGTCGATTATGCTGACGGATACGCAATCACTTAAGAAAACTAACCAATAACCTCTCCGGCATTGTGCCGGGGAGGAATGGAGAGAGTTAATGAAAGTAAAAGTAAAAGAAGGTAAAACGGGTTTTATTTATGGTTCTTTGCGTACTGAAGGTCAAGAATTTACACTTAAACCAGTAAAACACTCTGTAACAGGCAAGACAATTACAGTAAAAGAGCAATTTAGTGATGTCTGGATGGAGTCATTGGAAACAAAAAAGCCGCGAGCGGTTAAGCCGGTTAAATCTGTTGAAGAAACAGAAGAGCCAGTTAAAGAAGATTAAAAAATAGAGGGCTTCGGCTCTCTAACTAATTTAGGTGAGACATGAGCTTTGCAGATTACGACGCTTTAAAAGCAACAATTATTGATTGGTCTCATCGTGATGATATGGATTTAAAGATCGATGATTTCATTGATCTTGCAGAGGCTGAGATGTATGCAAATCCTGATCATCCACTTGAAATAAGAGAAGGCGAAACACGGTCTTCATTTTCAACTAACATAACAGATCGATTTGTAGCGCTACCGACAGGTTATAAATCAATGCGTAAGATTCGCATTCAGATAGTCAATGGAGAATCTGTTGAGTTACGATTTAGAACGCCATCACAATTGAATCTTATAAGCTCTACCGGAATGCCGTTATTTTATACAGTAACGGATCAAATTGAATTTGACAGGGTTTCTGATCAGGTTTATACCGGAGAGATTCAGCATTTTCAATCGTTTACCGCGCTATCTTCTTCAAATACCAGTAATACGATTCTAACAAATCATCCTAATATCTATTTATTTGGCGCGTTGTGGGCGCTAAAAACGCATACTGACATGCATGAGGAAGCTGCTGGTTATTATGCGAGATTTATCAATGCGATAAAAGGCGCAAATAACGACTCGAAAATAGGTAGATACGGCCCTGCACCTGTAATGAGTATGGAAGGCGCTACGCCATAATGCCTTTTCAAACCTTGCCTATCAATATAACCGGCGCGTCTTATCAAGACAGGTCTCGGCCTTTATCTGTTCAGGAAACAAGAAACTTCTACCATGAGCTGGTGGAGCAGGGAAAGGATCAGTATGTAATCAAATCATTTCCCGGACAAACGCTTTTAGATGCTGGCGTATCTGGTATAGATCGCGGGCAGCATTTAATGCTTGAAGTAGACTATAGGGTTATCGATCAGAATTTATATAAGGTTCTTTCTGATGGTTCTCATGGATCAAGCTTAGGAGTCATTCCCGGCACAGATAGGTGTATTTTTGCAGACGATGGCATAAATATGTTCATTGTTGCAGATGGTTCGGTTAGCAAATACAGCAGCGCTACCGGCCTAGTAACTACGGTCTCTGATCCAGATATCGCTGGTGCTTTATCTGTTGCATTTATCAATAATCAATTTGCTTATACATTTCCTTTGCTAACTGTTTTTAGTGATGTGGGCGATGGCGGATCAGCAACAAGCCTAAACGCCATAGGCGCAGAAACAAACCCAGACGATTTAGTTAGAGATTACGCATTTGATCAGGTTTTGTATAGATTTGGGAAACGATCTGTTGAGAACTGGTACAACTCAGGCGTAGGCACTCCGCCATTTGATAGAATCGAAGGACAGGTTATTAATGTTGGGCTAGGCGCTATACATTCTGTCAACAATTCCCGTGATTACGTTTATTGGTTAGGCCACGACCACAAGATATATCGAGCAAGAGGCGGACAAGAGCAAGTTGTTAGTACGTCCGCTGTATCAGGCGCAATAAAAGACTATTCATATACTGGCGATGCTTTCGGGGAAGTATTTAGCATTGATAATAAAACCATCTATATGCTGACTTTTCCTTTTGCCAATAAAACATGGTGCTTAATTGAAGAGCTTGGCGATAAGGGCTGGTTTCAATTATCAGAAGGGACTGGATCAGGGCGGTACAATGCCGGATCAGTGCTTGAGGTTTATGGCAAAACGCTAATTGGCGATAATGATAATGGGAAGATGTATGAGCTAGACTTTGGTAGCTACGACCAAGCCGGAGAGACGTGGCGAAGACGCAGGGTAATAAGCTCTATTAATAGCGATATTCTCGGCGCTAAAGGGAAACGGGTTCAGATGAGCCGAATGGAGTTCCTTATAGAGACCGGAACGGGCTTGTTGATTGGTCAAGGGTCTGATCCTCGAATAATGGTAGAAGCGTCCTATGATGGCGGGCGCACATGGTCTACCGGATCATGGTTAAAAATTGGCAGATTAGGACAGTTTAATATCAGGGCTGAATGGTACAGCATGAAAAGCTTTTATGACATGGTGGTTAGAATCACAACATCTGACCCTATTGGTGTTAACATTTATTCCGCTGCGATTGATTTGAGGCTGGCTGGAAGATGAGTACATCAGTAAATCCACCCCCGCAACTCAGAATACCTGAAAAATTCTTTAATGATCCTGAGACGCGCTCATTTTTTGAGCAGCAAAGATTGATATTATTTCAATTATGGCAGCGTACTGGCGGCGCATTCGATTCTGTCTCTGGAAAGCAGATTGTTACTATAACGAGCAGCGATTTAGTGTTGGATAATACGGCTTATGGGTCGTTGATTGTGGTTGATGCAGACGCTGCAGCGGTTCAAATAACGCTGCCAGTAATCCCAAGTGCCAATGTTGGTGAGACTGTTGATATCGCCATTATAGACGCAACGTATGATACAACCGTTGTGCCTGCAGGCACAGAGACTATTCTAGGTGACACTGGCGTAATAATGAACCAGCAATTCATGTCAATACAATATACAACTGTTAGCGAATCTGTCTGGATAGGAACATGAGTCTTATATTATTACCACAAAATACCGCTAAAGATGCAGTATTAGTAGAACAGAAGTTTGGCACGACTTTTGTTATCGAAGATGGCGGGAATTCTATTACTATCGATGATGGCGGTGAGTCATTATCAATAGACGGCGCACTAGGAACCGGCGATTTAATAGAGGACGCATGGGGCATTCAAAAGGTTTCTTTTCCTGTCTCTCTCTTTTCTGGAAAATTTACCTTTGATATAGACCCTGCGGCATGGTTTATGTATGAGAATGGAACGCAGGTCTATACCTCGACCAATATTACATCGACAGATAGTGCTGGGAAATTAATCACAGATGCGACGAATACAGTAGTTTATTTAGAGTCGAGAGAATGCCCGCGCTACCAGCCGAACAGAGGCCATCTATTTTCAACGGCGTTGTGGTGTCCTAATAAGACAAATGATGGCATCAGAGACTGGGGGGTTGGGATTCATGGCGAAAATGAGGTCCAGTTTGCATTAAAATCTGACGGTCTTTTATACGCTCAGTTAGAAAGCGGTGGCGTTTCCAAGGTTGACGCGGTTATTGATACATCTGTTGTTTCTGGGTTTGATGTGGAAAAAGGAAATATATATGATATACAGTTCCAATGGCGCGGAGTTGGAAATTACAAGTTTTTTATAAATAATGTTCTCGTTTATACAATCAATAATCTAGGCACATTAACTGCCCTGTCGATGGAAAACCCCGCACTACCAGCACATTTTCGATGCGAGCGCACCACAGAGAATACTGAGATGCATATCGGATGCGTTGATATCACCTCCGAAAATGGAACAAAAAATGACAGAGAGGCTTATGCTTCTGCTTATGCTGAGTCGGTCGCTGTTTCTACTAACACTCCTGTTCTTGTTGTTCATAACCCGCTTCAAATTAATTCACAAACAAATACAAGAACAGCTACGCTTGCTAGGGTATCTCTAAATTGCTCTAAGAAAGGCGTTTTTAAAGTATGGGTAACAAGAGACCCTACACAAATAACAGGTGAAACTTTAAAGGCTGTAGGTAATGGATCGTATATGGAAAGTGATTCAACAGACATGGATGCAACGGCTGTCAGAGCAACAGCAGTCACATTAGCTGGTTTACAGTTCGTGATCTCTGTTCCTGTTGAAGCGGCAAAACGTGAATCTGTGGATAACCCTTATCGAGATAGAATAGAATTTCCTATAGTTCGTGGTGATTACATTGTCGTTACTTGCACAGCCTCAACAGCGGCGGCTGATTGTGTTATCGAGTGGGGTGAACAGCGATGACACTGACAAAATTAGTAAATCATCATGGTGATGGAATTGTTTATATTAACCTTGAGCAGATAGTCAGTATTTACGTGCATGCTGGTGTTGATTATCATGTGGAGATGGTTGACGGCTCAAGTTTTCATATAAAGCTTGATGATGTTACTATATCAACATTAATTAGCAATGCTGACACGGCTTACACACCACCTCCATAGTGAATGACATTATTGCATTAATTGCTTATAATGTTTTTATAGTGCGAATGCCTTTATTTCGGGAAGGCAAGAACGCCATTATTAACCGATCAGCTACAAGGTAAGTAATGAGCGCGAACGAACTGACAAAACCTCAAGAAAATTATCTGATACCGCAAATTGAATGGTCGTCTAATGATGATATTATTAACCAGGTAGACCCCAAAGATTTAGAGTCTCGCAAAATTACCCGTCAGCTTATCGATGATTTAGAAGAGAGTATGAAAAGCTCTTTATCTGATGAATTGTCTCAGCCTGAAAATGGCGTTTTAACGCATTATCATACTAAAGGCATTTATGCGCGTGAGTTATTTATACCGAAAGGCTCTGTAATGGTGTCAAAGCTTCATAAATTACCACGATTATGCATGATTTTAAGTGGCGATGTTTCATTTACTACAGAATACGGCTCAAGACGAATCAAAGGCCCATATACAGCGGTTTTTCCTGCAGGGTCTAAAGTGGCTTTATTTACACACGAAGATACTATTTGGACAGCAATACACGGAACAGATGAAACTGATTTAGATGTTATTGAAAACAATCTGATTGCAAAAGATCACAACGAATACAACAAGTTCTGCGCCTCTATTGGCTTAGAAGAAGGAGGCGAGTAATGTCTTGGGTTGGAACAGGAATCGCAGTCGGCGGCATTGCTGGTGCATTGATTACATCCGATGCGGCCTCTGATGCGACAGATGCGCAGGCTGCAGCGACACAATCAGCACTACAAGCATCCAGAGAAGGGTCGGAAAGAGGGCTTGAATTTTTAGAGCCTTATAGTGAAATAGGATTAACAGGTTTAGATAAAGCGCCATTTTTAACTGATCCTCAGCAGCAGTTCGATTTTCTGCAGAATAACCCTCTGTTTCAAGCATCATTAGAAGCTGCTAACACAGGCACAATGAATCTGGCGGCTGCAAGAGGCAGGATAAGTGCCGGTGATACGTTGCAGCAATTGAGCAGAAACGTATTATTATCAGCATCTCCTTTGATTGCTCAGCAAAAACAAAGTATTGGCGATTTACTCAACATAGGAACAGGTGTTTCAAGATCGCAAGCAAACACAGCTATTGGCGCTGGTTCAGATATTTCTAATCTGATCGCTTCGGGCGGCGCAAATCAAGCGGCTGGCGATATAGCGCAAGGAAATATCGGCGCTAATCTTGTTAATAACCTATTAACAGCAGGTATTGTCGCGGGCGGTCAAAGACCACCAACAAGCCCTGCGCCTATACCAGCGGGCGGCATTCCAACAAATCAATTCATCTACGATCCGAGTTTTTAATTATGCCTATTAATCCGCTAATTGCATTACAAGGTCAAAATATAGATGTTGGCTCAACTTATAGCAACGCATTGTTAGGTTTAAGCCGTCAGCAGCAGCTAGAAGAGGCGAGAGCCTTAGAGCCTATTAAACAGAAATTGTTGGAGGCTCAGGCATCTCAGGCGCAAAGCCAAGTACCAACAGCGCAGCAGCAATTCAATGAGCAGGATAAGCGATTTATTTCATCGGTTGCCACTATTTCATCAAAGATTATTCCTGACTTAAAGGCTGGTAACACTGAAGGCGTTAGAGCGGCTTTAAATGACCGGATATCAGCTTTACAGTCGGCAGGCTTGCCAACCGACAACACAGAGCGGGCGCTATCTTTATTAGATACTAACCCCGATGATTTGCTGGCTAAATCTGTTCAAGCTGTTGAACTGGATAAAAGAATCAATCAGCCAGAATCCGGCAGAGTTAGTACAAGAGCCTTCGCACCTGTAACTCTGGTTAATCCTGATACTAAAGAAAAGATGCTGGTAACACCAACATTCAACCCAAACACGAATATTGCTGAATTGTCAGAATTTGATATACCTGAAGGATTTGAGGTTTCAAAAGAAACGCCAGAAGAAGAGCGGGCCGCGGATGTTTTGGCGAAAGGCCAAGAAGAGGGAATAAAGGTTACATCAAAAGGACAAGCAGCAAGGCGACAGAATCAAATTGATAATGGTATCGATGCAGCAGATGCAACAGCCAATATTCGCCGCGCACTGGATTTGATTGGACAAGTACCAACAGGTGGAGTTGATGCGGTCTCGTTGAAAGCTAAGCAATTATTTGGAGTAGAAGGTGCAGACGAGGCTGAATTATCTAGCCGTTTAGGAAAGGCTGTATTAAGCCAATTAAGAGCGACTTTCGGTGCTGCATTTACTGAACGCGAGGGCGCTAGATTAGCAAGCATTGAGGCCGGATTTGGCAAATCAACAGCGGGTAACAAACGCCTTCTTGACCAAACGCTAAAGATTCTCAACAGATCGGCTCAACGAGGAATAAGAGCCGCAGAATCGGCAGGCGACAAGGCGGCGGCTCAAGACATCAGAGAGGCTTTAGAATTTGTTTTAGAGGATGAGCCAACTGTAATATTGCCAAAAGGTGTTTCGGAAGAAGATATTGCGGAAACAATGAGAGCCAATAAAATGACTAGAGAACAAGTTTTACAACGGCTAGGCAATCAATAATGGCAGGCAGAAATCTATTTGCTGAACCACAGACACAAGAGCTGGCGACTGGTGGCAGAAACTTGTTTGCTTCTTCAGAGCCAGCTTTGGCGGAAGAGGTGCTGCCTATAACTGGGGATAAGACAGAAGAAGGGCTAATAGGGGATCAACTTAAAAAACAAGATGGCGGGCTTGGAGAGGCTTTATTGTCTATTGGCTCAAGTGTCCTCGCGGAGCCTATTGCCGGTATTTCTGGGATTGTTTCTGGTGTTTTTGGTGGCTCACAATCAGCGACCGACACGGTTAGAATGGTACAGGATGCGCTAACTTTTGACCCAAGAAGCGAGGCTGGAAAAGAAAAGCTCAAAAATATTGGCGAGCTTGTAGGAAAGGGCGTTGATATTGTTAGAAAGCCGCTTTCTGGTCTTGGCGGGCTTGGTACTTTAGCTACTGGCGGCACATTGGAAGAGGCAGCACAAACTGTATCCGAGGTTCAGGAGCGCGGAGTATCTACTGTATTAGGTGAGGCAACTCTTGAGGCAACTGGAAGCCCAGAGTTAGCAACAATAGCGCATACATTGCCGACGGCTGCACTAGAATTGCTTGGCGTTAAAGGTCTCAAGGGAGCTAAATTAAAAGGGCAAAAACTATCGCCAAGCGTTTCAAAAGCAATCACTCAAGCCGCACCAGATTTAAAGGTTATTAAGCAGCGTGCGTCTGATGCATATAAGGCGCTTGACGAATCAGGAATAAGAGTAAAGCCAAAGGTTTTTGATAACTTTGTTGATGGGCTGCAGAAAAAATTAGCTAAAGAAGGGATTGATAAAACACTGACCCCAAAATCTCAAGCCGTAATAGAGAGGTTTATTAGTGAAAAAGGCATTCCAAAAACACCAAGCGATCTTGAAACGCTAAGAAAAGTAGCGTCTAACGCATCCAGAAGCATTGATCCGCCGGACGCAAGGATTGGAACGATTATTGTTGATGAGCTTGATACAGCAATTGACAGTCTGTCTGACCAAATTGGCGGAAAGTTTAGAGAAGCCAGAGGCATGGCGCAGCGTGGCTTCAAATCGCGTGATATTGCTGACATTATAGAAAATGCCAGTCACACAGCCAGCGGCATGGAAAACGGACTAAGAATTGAAGTTAGAAAGCTTCTCAAGAACAAGAAAAGACGCAGAGGATTTTCTGCAGATGAAATTCAAGCATTAAACCAAATCGAGCAAGGAACAACGTCAGCAAATGTAGCTAAATTTTTAGGTAAGTTCGGTATATCTGAAGGCCAAGCAACAAGTATGTTAGGCGCGTCTATTGGTATAGGCGGTGGCGGCGCTATCGGTTCAGTTTTTGGCCCTGTTGGAGCAGCTACAGGCGCAGTAGCAGTTCCGGCTCTTGGTCAGTTTGCAAAGAAAACAGCGCAGAGGATCACGCTGAACAATACGAAATTTGCAGATGATCTGGCTAGGTCTGGAAAGAATGCAAAACGAGTCACCAGGGCGTATCTAAAACACACGCCTGTTAAAAATAGAAGTGTATCTGATTTAACAGATTTGTTGCTTGATCAAAACCTTGACCCTATAAATATTAAGTCTTTGCCTAAATCGATGACACCCGCAAATAAGTTGATATCGGATGCCGTGTTTTTTGCTGAAGAAATTAAACGAAGAGCAAAACAAGCTGGATCGGCTGCATTGATTGCATCACCAACTTTACAGGAGCAGCAATAATGGCATTTGCACCAATAGCGCTAACTATCCCGCAATACGACAGTATTTTATATAAAAACTGGTGGATGAAAGCCTATGAACAAGGCACAACAACACCTTTAAATATGGCGACCGATTCTGGCGGATTAACAACACTGGTTAAATGTCCGCTAGATACGCAAGGCTTCCCAATAACATCATCAGTTGGCCCTCGGTTTATCCCGTTTATCAATGGTGACTATGATCTGTGGCTGTTTCCAACAGAAGCCGAAGCGGATGCAGATTTAACCGTCAATGCTATCCAGTTAGCAGACAACTTAAACACTGATCAGAATGCTTCTGTTGATGTTGGTAGCTATACTGTTGCAAACAAAACAGCTGCAGTATTATTAACGCCTGTTTCTGGTAAATCGCTAGTTATTGAATCAGCAGATGGCGGTCTATTCAAAGCCGTCACAGGCGCGGCAGCTGGCACTTACTCGGATAATGGTGGTGCTTATTGTGGATCACAGTTTATCCCTACTGGCGGGGACGGTAGCACGGCGTGGTTAAGTACGTCATTATTTGTTACGGCTGAAATGCACGGGGCTGTTGGTGATAAATCCGCAGACGACACAGTGGCTATTCAATCCGCTTTAGATTCTTTTGAGTCTCCGTTAGGCGGTCAAGTATTACTCAATCCATCTAAACGATATAAAGTAACAAATATAACATTTCCTGATAACGTTGTTATTAACGGTCAGATGTTAATAGTTGATCAGGATGAGGGAAATAATTTTACCTATGACACATTTTATGGCGGCATCTTATTGGTTTCTGGAACGATTACCACTGCCGGACATGGGTCAGGCATTGTAAATGCGGCTATATTAGCTTCGCACCTGAATGGATATAGTGTCCCAACAAATGATTCTGAAGCAAATGCCTTGGTTGCTGCATTTACAGGCACGGCAATAACAGCATCAGGAACAGGCACAATATATGATAACCTAATGATACTGGGCTTTGACAAAGCTTTTGATGATAGCGGGAATCGACATAGGCTATCAAATATTAGGCTTGATTGTGTCAGCGGAATAGAACTAGGTGGGGGCTCAGATGTGAGCCGTGGTTTTGATTGCCACGCATGGCCTTATTTGACTGCGGAGCTTGGCTTATCTACCTCTGTTAATTACCGTAGTGGAGTTGCTTATTTACAGAAAAATAATGCAGATTCTTTTTTGTATTCGTCGTGCTATTCGTTTGGCCATGAGGTTGGATTTAGGACGCTTGGAACGTCCGGGAATGTTGTTCAGTCACCTAACCTTATTAATTGCCGGGCCGATTCTGGCGGTATTGGCGCTTCTGGTACGTCAATAGGTTTTGATATTGGCGCATATACAGCCTATCCAGAACTGATAAACCCAGAGGCCCAGGGGAATGATATAAATTTCAACAACAACACTCAAGGCGCTGATACAGGCAGCGGCGAAAGACTTAATCGAACACTTGTTAATGGTGGAAAATTATTAGAAGCACATGATCGATTCTGTGTCATCGACAATGGTCGTGTGTCATTCATGGGAACAACATTTGGTAAAGGATCAACGGCGACCGCTATTATTGATTGGAACACAGACGATGGTGGGAGCGTTATTGGTTGTGATTTTGAGGAAATGGCGGCCGGAAGCGGCGTTCCAATAATAGATTTTGCAACAGCTGCAGCAGAAAGAGCTGTCCAAAGAATTGGCAACAAGCAAGCCTCTACAATCCATAGTGATAATGTTTTTGTTGATAATCAATTTGACCATACAAGGGAGATAATCAAATCAAGCGGCGAGGTTACAATTGCAACAGGGGTCGTTACAATTATCGGGTCAAGACATACTATTGATACTGAAGCTGACGCAGCAACAGATGACCTAGATACAATTAACGGCGGGCTTGATGGGATGAGGCTACAATTGAGAGCGGCAGATTCCACAAGAACCGTAATAGTTAAAGACGGCACGGGTAATATTGATTGTTCTGGTGATTTTAGCTTAACAGCCGCGCAAGATAGAATTATTCTTGAATATGATACAAGTCTAGGTGGAGGAACTTGGTGTGAAATCTCAAGATCAGACAACGCAACCTAAGATGATACTCCATAACTGCAAAGAAGAAGGTTGGCACTATGTCGAAAAAGGCTGCGCTTGTAACTGGTGCGGGAAGTTAATCGTTACTAATGAGAAGCCTTCTTAAATCTTTGTAGTATTCAGTAATCTCTCTCAAGTCCTCAATAGATGGTTTCTGAGGTTTGTGAGCACCTTCCAGCCACTCCACGGCAGATAGCCCTATTTTCTCAATAAGTCGCGGCCTGTACTCTGCTATGTTGCCTGAGAGCGACATATTGCAATACTTATTACATTGTTTATGGATATTCATTGGATGAAACCTTAATTCTGGATGTCCGCCCCTGGTTTTGAAGTGCCCGGCGCAATACTGAATATTTGGATTTGTAGTGCCACAAGATATACACGGTAAATGCTTATCTCGCTCCCTGATATACGCATTACAGGCTGTTTGTGCTTTATCTAGCCAATAAGACCGATCATTGTCATTTAGTTTCTTGCGCGCCTTTCTGGTGATAGCCTTATATTCTTTCTTCTGCGTTTCTTTACCGTCTGCAATGGCGCATTTAATACTGCAGGTTCGAGTCAGTGTATTAGGGGGCGTGAATTTCTCCTTGCACACCTTACAGGCTTTCTTCCTTGCTGGCTTAAGGGCGGATTGTTTCATCTCTTCTGGCGTTTAGGTTTCAGTATTGCTGTACATGTAATAAATAACGTGAGGCCATAGGATAGCGCAGTAAATCAGATATCTAAATGGCTTGGTTTTAATTCCACACGCATCGAAATATGCGCTTAATGTTACCGCAAATATACAAACCCCTGTAATTATGTACCAAAAAATAACATCACTCATAAATACCTCACTTAAGCCCATACTGGCTAGGTTCGGTTAGTTCAAAGCCTTTAGGTGCGTAGTAGTTAATTATCATGGTTAAATATTCAGCCATTTGGGAAGTGTTAAAATTCTCTGTATGCACCTGAGTTTCAGCAAACCACCTTAAATGCTCAGGGTCATCGTTGTGCGCCTTTCTGTACATCTCGTATAACTCCGCAAAGAAATCATCGTCACGCATGAATATGGATAACCCAAAGCGATGTTTACATGCCCTATCAACTGTCTTTGGTGTTTCTTCATGCTTACCACCTAAGCCAGACTTTGATATGTCAGTATAGAGCCGCCATTGATAACCGCGCTGTTTACTGGTCTTATCCCCTGCATTGGAGATAGTGACCTTGTATTTATTGCCAGCCTCAAGCGACACGATGTGCTCAATAGCATCGCCTTTCTTATCTTCGGTTAGGATGTAGTAGGTTTCGGCTCGCATTATTTACTTTCCGTGATTCTCGTGGAAATTGTATGTGTTTTCTGCTGATTTTCTGGCACAAATAGCCTCAAATTTGTCTTCGTATCTACCTAAATAAATCTGTTTATAATTCAAAGTAATTTGAGCCAGCCATTTATTGAAGCCTTTAGTCCAATAAACCCCCGTTACGCCGGATGTATTTGATTTACTAAATGATAGATTTTTGCAATTTTCACTAGAAATAACTTCTCTTAAATTTGCCCACTTATTGTTGTTTCTAATATGATCTTTATGATCTACTTGTACTGGCCACCTGCCTTCCATATATAAAAACGCAAGCCTATGCGCAAGATACTTTTCTTTATTAATTCTTATCCCAATATAACCATGCTCTAATGTACCTGCAATATGGCCTATTCTTATTTTTCGGTTGGTAGAAACTAGCCAAATAAATAAGCCTGTTTCAGGACTGTAATGCAGTGTTCTTTTTAATTGATCTTGAGTAATCATATCAACCTCTGTAATGGTTGCTGTAATTAATGAAAAGTGACAGGGGGAGTTACAGTGCCTCCCCTTTTCGGTCGCTAAACCTAGTCGGCAAATTACATTATATCACGACATGGCTTTCATTCGTTTTTTTATATCCTCAATAAACAATTTATCATGATGCTTTTTCAGCAACAAACCAAATTCAGCCTGCTTTGTTCTACTTAAGCTATTAATATGCCTAGCCAAGCAATTTAATAAATGATCTCTCTGCCTCTCGCCATTAGCGGCTAGGTCTATAATTTGCTGGGCGGTGGTCATTTAATTTACCGTTAGCTTCCAGTGTATGGTTGATATATGCCCATAAAAAACAGCCTAAAGAATATGCAATTGCTACAATTGGCTTATCTTCAAAAGCATAAACTAAAAATCCGCAAAATAATGCAATCATTATACAAAGCCAGATAAATATAAATACAGGCTTTAAATCCCAGCTCATCCCAAATAATTTATATTTCATTAACTCTCTCCTAATAGGTGAATAGGGTGGAATGAAAACCGACCTACTGTTATCCTTTGTGCCGCTCCTAGTTTTATGCCTGTGACTGCGATCAGTCAGGGTGCGGTCTCGGGCTTTCTGGTTACCAGTCAGCTTCATTCCATAATATGGTGGTCAGGGCAGGGATTTGCACCCTGCATAACACCTAATTGCTAGCTCATTTACCATTTATTCATGGAATATCACTTCCATTTATCCACGGAATCGAACCGTGTCTCTTTGTTATGCGTTTATTTCTTTCGAGTGTTTCGCCTCTCGCCCCACCTGTCATTTCCTACAGGTCTAGAGTTAGAGCATCTGCCTACTGCTTAATAGCGTCTACCTATTCCGCCACCTGACCATATAAGGCGACAACCAGCCACTTAATGCGCTACACATTGTTAAAAGGCGGTAGCTGGTTGTCATGAACTTAATCTTTGTCGATCTCCTTTATTTCGGCGTATATCGGCTTTTTGCTTTCCCTATCAAACACCACTTTTATTTCAGCAATGCCAACAGTATCTATCGGCATAGAAATGATAATATGATATCTAGTATCAATTTCTGGTTTTGGGCCATTAATAAGCTTATTCACACTCGCCATAAACTCAAGATTTGCCATAAATGTATCAGCATATTCTCTAGCTGCCGACATCTCGCCTGATGTTACCGCTGTTGTGGTTGATCGCTTACTTTGTTCTTTTTTATGAAATATCTTATCTAATAAATTATCCATTACCCTCTCTCCAATTATACACCCATAAGGGCGGGTTAATTAATTACCGATTTACTTTATTGATACAGCATTTCTTAAACTTTAATCCGCTATTACAAGGACAAGGATCATTTCTACCAAACTTTCTACGTTTGACTAATGTGTATCCCTTTGCTTCTTCGCCTGCTGCCGATTCATTCATTCTTGACTCAA
>Ga0316206_1001186_pt1 | contig 25233 bp, 16 predicted proteins | sample 6monthpyrite_MG_FD_204942 | JGI IMG/M metagenome (GOLD analysis project Ga0316206, IMG submission 204942) | Microbial mat bacterial communities from mineral coupon in-situ incubated in ocean water Damariscotta River, Maine, United States -... | ecosystem: Environmental > Aquatic > Marine >... | reverse complement strand
AATTAAACAGTACACACATTTGTTTGAATTTGATGGCGTTGATTTAGAGTTTGAACAAGATGCATTAACAGCCATCGCAGAAATTGCCTTGGAACGTGGTAATGGAGCTCGTGGACTAAGGAATGTGCTTGAAAATATTTTGCATAAAATAATGTATACAATTCCATCAGAAAAAAATGCTGTGCGGTGTGTTGTAAATAGAAAAGCAGTATTGGGTGAATCTGATGTTGAAATTTACTACAAGAATGAAAGTTATTTGAAAGAAGAAAGTAGAGTGTGACTATACTTTGTGCATTTGTTTCAGTCGATTTATTTGGCAAAATATTAAATATGCACTCTAATTATGAAAATATCGACTTAGGTCGATAGTCTATACTGTTATAATCCTAGTAAGGAATCGTGTGGGAAGAGGTAAGTAAAGCAATTTCTTTACACTAAAGTTTATGGGGTTTAGATAGCGTTATTTCACCATTAACTAGGTATTTTACACTTTTTTCTAAGTAAGTTATTGAAGAAATAGTTAATTCATACCCTTTCACGGTGGCAACAGGGGAGTCAAATTCCCTTGAGGACGCCACTACATCAAAAAGTTTACAAGCAATGTTAAGCCTTTTTTTATTCCTATATATGATTGCGGTGAAGGTGGGAATCTCTACATAAAACACTTAGTTTAATTTCAAATAAAATTGAACAGCCTAAGACTGGCTCGAGGGAGTGGAGTAAGTGGACGTGCATAATCATTAGCAGGAGAATACATCATAAATTAGTAAAACCGTATATAAGTACTCGGAGTATTCGGATTTATCTAAAGCGCTATAAATTAAACACACAAGTGTCTAATATCTATTTGTGAATAAGAAAAACCTTGAATGTATTTTACCTCACCGTAATTTTTTGTCTTCATATGGTGCAATTAATGCACTAATATAGAGCGTCGGATACGAGCTCGTGTAAGTAAGTATTCTATTCTATTGTTTTTAAGACTAAAAAATTGTGGCACTGATATTGCAACACACTATTTAAGGAGAGTTCAATGGTAGTTTTTCATGCCATGACTAACCAAAATAGATCGCTAGGGTTCCGATCCTGATTCAGGATGTCTGGTCCGAGAGCGATCGACCTGCTAAACACTTTTACATGTTACCAGGCAGGTTACACGGAGGGATAAAAGCCCGGGAGGTATGCAATGTTTATCATTGAACCTCCTAAATCTGAACGTGTAAAAAAAGCCTGGAGAAAACATGAAAAAATCAATCAAAAAAGTTTTAATCGCACTGTTGTTACCCCTAACTCTAATTGTCGCTCAGCCAGCAGTTGCGAAAGATAAGTTTCGTGTGGCCTGGAGCATTTATGTCGGTTGGATGCCATGGGACTACGGCAGCAAGTCAGGCATTGTTAAGAAATGGGCTGATAAATATGGCATTGAAATCGAAGTCGTTCAAATCAACGATTATGTTGAATCAATCAATCAGTATACTGCAGGTGCTTTTGATGGTTGTGTGATGACAAATATGGATGGTTTAACCATTCCTGCGGCCAGTGGAGTTGATAGCACGGCTTTAATTGTTGGTGATTTCTCAAACGGTAATGATGCCGTCATTCTTAAAAACAAAAAATCCTTAAAAAATATTAAAGGCCAAAATGTAAATCTGGTTGAATTAAGCGTATCGCATTATTTACTTGCGCGAGGATTAGAAGGCGTTGGCCTGTCAGAAAAAGACATTAAAGTGGTCAATACTTCTGATGCCGATATGGTTGCCATTTATGGAACTGATAAGGTAACGGCTGTTACAACATGGAACCCTTTGGTGAGTGAAATACTGGGAATGCCTAATAGTACAAAGGTATTCGATTCTAGCCAGATACCGGGTGAGATTATTGACTTGATGGTTGTTAATACTAAAACGCTTAATAAAAATCCTAAGTTAGGTAAAGCTCTCACAGGCGCCTGGTATGAAATTATGGCAACGATGTCGGCTTCAAACAAAAAGGCCAGTGAAGCTAAAACTGAAATGGGTAAAGCATCTGGAACTGATCTTAAAGGTTATGAGTCTCAGTTAGCTTCAACCAAAATGTTCTATCAAGCTAAAGATGCGGTTAAATTTACAAACAGTAAAACGTTGAAAGATACCATGGGCAAGGTTGCAGGTTTTTCATTCTCTCATGGTTTACTAGGTGAAGGTGCACCGGATGCTAAGTATATTGGTATCGAGACTCCATCGGGAATATATGGTGATAAGAATAATATTAAATTACGTTTTAATCTTAGTTACATGAAGATGGCGGCAGACGGTAAACTTTAAAATAATTTAAGGATAGGCCGGGGCCTCCCCCGGCCTTCTTTAATTATAGGAATAAAAATGAAACGTTGGATGAATCTTAAACCAGATGTATTTGGTCGTGCTGTTTTAGGTGCGCTACCTTTCATAGTGATTATTGTCATCTATATTATAGCATCTGAAGCGAGGCTAGCAGAAAATCCACGTGACAAGCTATTACCATCTTTTAATAGTATGGCCACGACAATTACCAATATGGCCGTACACCCTAGTAAACGTACAGGGGAATATATATTCTGGAATGACACAGCATCCAGTCTTAAAAGGTTAGGAATGGGTATTGGTGTAGCTGCAATAATTGGTTTAGTTTTTGGTATTCTTAATGGCATTATTCCATTTGCACGTGCAAATTTATCGCCCATCATTACAGTAATTTCATTAATACCTCCTTTAGCTATCTTGCCAGTTTTATTTATCGTGTTCGGATTAGGTGAATTATCGAAAGTGGTTTTAATAGCTATTGGGATCACGCCTTTTATAATTCGAGACTTACAAGCTAAGGTTTTAGAATTACCGAAAGAGCAGTTAATTAAGGCGCAAACGCTTGGTGCATCAACCTGGTTGGTGATAGTCCGAGTTATTTTACCGCAAATACTACCGAGATTGATTGAAACTGTGCGCTTGTCGTTAGGTGCAGCATGGTTGTTTCTCATTGCGGCAGAAGCAATCGCATCAACGGATGGGCTTGGTTATCGCATATTTTTAGTCAGGCGTTATTTGTCAATGGACGTAATTATACCGTATGTGGCATGGATAACTTTACTCGCATTTATGACGGACTATTTTTTAAGACTCATTTCAATAAAAGCCTTTCCATGGTTTCACTCAACGGACAAATAGTTATGGCATTGATTGAAGCAAAAAAATTATGGAAAGAATACGGCGATAATGTCGTTATAGAGCGTGTTAATACAACAGTAGAGCAAGGGGAATTTATAACCATTGTCGGTACGTCCGGTTGTGGTAAAACAACTTTTTTACGTATGTTGCTCGGCATTGAACAACCTACGCGTGGTGAACTGTTACTCAATGGTAAACCTTTTCCTGAAGAACCTGGCGAAGACCGAGGTATTGTTTTTCAACGTTATTCGGTTTTTCCGCATTTAACGGTATTGAAAAACACCATGTTGGCTGATGAGTTCGGTCAGTCTCGAATTATCGGTAAGTTATTTGGTGATAAGCATAAACAGGCTGAGGATAAAGCCAAAGAATTACTTGAATCTGTGGGCCTAACACATGCACTGAATTTATATCCGCATGAACTGTCTGGAGGTATGCAACAACGTCTTGCGATTGCTCAAGCCTTAATGAAAAATCCCAGAATATTATTATTAGATGAACCCTTTGGAGCACTCGATCCTGGTATTCGCGCTGATATGCATGAGTTGATTTTGGGCCTTTGGAAAAAAACGGGCTTGACTATTTTTATGATCACACATGATCTTCATGAAAGCTTTTATTTGGGTACACGTTTATGGGTGTTTGACAAACTCAGACTCGATCCGGATAACATCAATGCTTACGGTGCAAACATTACATATGATATTCCTGTTGGTAAAGCAGACCGTACTACTTATGAAGATATTGATCAATCTCTGGACAAAAGTAGAAAAATACTTATTAAGTAAGGAATTGAAATATGTCAAAAGAAATATTGTATGAAGATGGAATACCAGGTGGCAGTCACTGGTCGATGTTAATGCGTAAAGGTACAGAATTACGCCTGGTAGATAAGCAAGGCGGTGCAAACGTCGGAATGTTATTTTACAACCCATCTAATTATCTTGAACGTTATAACGCACCTGATACCCTTAAGTGTCAACATACATTTAAACTTACTCGAGGGCATTGCCTGTATTCGGATATGGGACGTATATTTTGTTCTATCGTAGAAGATACACTAGGTTGGCATGATACAGTTGGCGGCAATACAACAAAACAATCAGTCAAAATGAAATGGGGAGAGCGTAACTACCAGGATTATAGAAACGAGTGGTATTTAAATGGTTATGATAGTTTTCTGGTGGAGTTAGCCAAGTACGGCATGAATGAGCGTGATATGGCGGCTAATTTAAATTTGTTTAGCAAGGTTGCTGTGGATGATGAGGGTAACATGTTTTTTGATAAGACTAATAGTAAAGAAGGTGCTGCGATAACACTGCGCTTTGAGATGGATACACAGGTAATGTTACATACTTGCCCTCATCCAATGAATCCAGCGACTGAATATCCCAAGTTACCGGTTGTTTACCAGATCAGTGAAGCAGAGTGTTTGACCGAGAATGATTATTGCCAAAATTTATGTGCTGAAAACCAACGTGGTTTTAAGAATACGGAATTGTACAATATTGGTTGTGGTTGCTAAGTGGTATACAAATAATGATTAAAGAAAGTAAATTGAAACCAGATGATGCCGTAGTACGCGATAAAGTACTAGCCGGTGATTACTATATAAAAGTTGTTAAACAGGGGCAGACTTTTCGGATTCTTGATCTCGAAGGTAATCAAGCAGCAGATACACTTTTTTATAATGCTGATAATCCGACTGAGCGATACAGTGCAGTCGACACGATTCGTGAACAAGGAAATGTTTATCTGACTGCTGGAACAAAATTGATATCCAATGAAGGTAACGATATGCTTGAAATAGTCGCAGATACATGTGGACGGCATGATACATTGGGTGGCGCCTGTGCAACAGAAAGTAATACTGTTCGATATGCACTGCATAAAAAATGTATGCATGCTTGTCGGGATAGCTGGATGCTGGCCGTGGCTGAAAACGAGCAATATGGGTTAAGCAAACGAGATATTACCCATAATATTAATTTTTTTATGAATGTGCCTGTTACCAAGGAAGGTGGATTAACATTCGAAGACGGTATTTCTGACGCGGGTAAATATGTAGAATTAAAGGCGTCAATGGATACCATTGTTTTGATTTCAAATTGCCCTCAATTAAATAATCCCTGTAATGGTTATAATCCAACACCGATTGAAGTTTTAATATGGGATAAATAATTTACAAAAATGGACCCGAGTGGGTTCCTTCGATGGACGACCATCGCTGCAGGATAACTTTCGGGACGACCCGATCCTGAGAATCTATTGTCATGTTTAAAAAAGTATTAATAGCTAACCGAGGAGCAATTGCAACAAGAGTTATCCGCACGCTAAATGAAATGGGCGTGATAGCTGTTGTCGTTTATGCGGAGGCAGATGCAGATTCATTGCACGTCAACCTGGCCGATGAAGCTTACTCACTTGGTGAAGGCGCCGTTACTGATACCTATCTCAATCAAGATAAACTCTTTGATATTATAAAAGAATCGGGTGCCGATGCTGTTCATCCTGGTTATGGTTTCTTAAGTGAAAACCCGGAGTTTGTTAAACGTTGTGAACGTGAGGGAGTCGTATTCCTGGGTCCTACAACAGAGCAGATGTCAGCTTTTGGATTAAAACATTCTGCACGTGAACTTGCAGAGAAAAATTCAGTGCCATTATTGCCAGGTACTGATCTATTAGAAAATATTGACGAGGCATTCATTCAAGCAGATCGTATTGGCTATCCGGTGATGTTAAAAAGCACCGCCGGTGGTGGTGGCATCGGTATGCAACTGTGCTGGAGTAAGGATGAGTTAGGAAAGTCCTACGACTCTGTCAAGCGCTTGAGTGAGTCAAATTTTTCAAATAATGGTTTATTCCTTGAAAAATTCGTTGAGCATGCACGTCATATTGAAGTTCAGGTATTTGGTGATGGTAAGGGTAAAGTGATCGCTTTTGGAGAACGCGATTGCAGTAGTCAGCGTAGAAATCAAAAAGTAATCGAAGAAACCCCAGCACCGCATATTCCCGATGAAGTACGTTCGCAATTGCAGGAAACGGCAAAACGCCTTTGTGCTGCAGTAAATTATCGTAGTGCAGGTACAGTTGAGTATGTGTATAACCCGGATAATGATGAATTTTATTTCCTGGAAGTCAATACTCGCTTGCAGGTCGAACATGGCGTAACCGAGCAGATTTATGCTGTGGATCTGGTCAAGATGATGATCGACCTGGGCGCCGGTGAATCAACTCCATTGACTGAGATAGAAACCTCTCTTAAGCCTAAAGGACATAGCATACAATTCCGTCTTTATGCCGAGGATCCGAGTAAGAACTTCCAACCTTGCGCCGGATTGTTAAGCCAGGTTGAATTCCCTAAAGCGGATGGGCAAAATTTACGTATTGATCATTGGATAGAAGCTGGGCTAACAGTGTCACCAAATTATGATCCCATGTTAGCCAAGATTATTGTGCTTGGTGATACACGTGAAGATGCACTTCAAGCTTTGGCTGATACTATATCGCATACTCATATATATGGAATAGAAACCAATATGGATTTTGTTGCTAAAGTATTGGCTACTGATATTTTTAAACAGGGAAAAATTTTTACACGCTATCTAAACGATTTTAATTATACCCCCACCACTATTGATGTGATTTCTGCTGGTACACAAACCAGTATTCAAGACTATCCAGGAAGAGTAGGTTATTGGGATATTGGTGTGCCACCCTCGGGACCTTTTGACAGTCTATCATTCCGTTTGGGTAATCAACTACTTGGCAATTCACAAGATTGTGCTGGTTTGGAAATCACCTTAAATGGACCGACACTCAAATTTAACATTGATACGACCATTGTGCTAGCCGGTGCACAGATGCAAGCCAGTATTGATAATATGCCGGTTTCTTTTTGGAAAGCCATCGAGATTAAAGCCGGACAGATTCTCGAAATGGGCAAGGTCGATCAAGCTGGCGCACGTAGTTATTTATTGATCAAAGGGGGTATTTTTTGCCCTAATTATCTAGAGTCAAAATCCACTTTCACGTTGGGTCAATTTGGTGGGCATGCGGGTCGTTTGTTAAGAGCAGGTGATGTATTAAAAATTGAACTTCAAAAAAATACTGAACTGAAAGAGCTTGAAGTAGAACTTCAGCCGCTTATACAAAACAACTGGAAGATTCATGTTATTTACGGCCCACATGGTGCGCCAGAGTTTTTTACTAATAATGATATCGAATCGTTTTTTAATGCCACCTGGGAAGTTCATTACAATTCAAGTCGTACCGGGATACGTCTGATCGGACCTAAACCACAATGGGCTCGGTCAGATGGTGGAGAGGCCGGAATGCATCCATCAAATATTCATGACAATGCTTATGCGATTGGTGCAATTGATTTTACCGGAGATATGCCCGTCATTCTGGGGCCTGACGGTCCGAGTCTTGGTGGTTTCGTATGCCCTGCGACGGTGATTCATGCTGATTTATGGAAGCTTGGTCAATTAAAAGCAGACGATAAAATAAAATTTATTCCGATTTCGATTGAAGATGCCGTTAAACTTGAAGCAGCACAGAAAATTTCTATTGAAACTTTATCGCCTAGTAAAGCAGACGTTACTGAAATATCTCCAAATGAAACAATCATTAAAAGCATTATAAGTGAAAAATCTGGCATCGGTGTTATTTATCGTCCTTGCGGCGACCATTATTTATTGGTTGAGTATGGTCATCAGGTTTTAGATATTAACTTACGTTTTCGCGTGCATGCATTGATGGAATGGATTAATCAAAACCGTATTGATGCTGTGCGAGAGCTGACGCCCGGTATCCGTTCATTGCAGATTCATTACGATAGTCAACAATGTACACTAAATCGTTTGCTTGATTTTTTACAAAAAGCAGAAGATGAATTAGTCAACCTGGCAGACCACAAAGTACCAGCAAGAATTGTTCATTTACCCTTGAGTTGGAATGATGGAGCATGTCAACTTGCGATTGAGAAATACATGCAGTCAGTGCGTAAGGATGCACCATGGTGTCCGAGTAACCTCGAATTTATTCGACGTATTAACGGTCTTGAATCTATCGATGACGTTAAAAAAATTGTGTTCGATAGCAGTTATGTGGTGATGGGCCTGGGAGACGTTTATCTGGGTGCACCAGTGGCAACACCACTCGACCCTCGACATCGTCTGGTAACAACAAAGTATAATCCAGCACGAACCTGGACGGCGGAAAATTCAGTAGGGATTGGTGGTTCCTATATGTGTATCTATGGAATGGAAGGGCCGGGCGGTTATCAATTTATTGGTCGTACTTTGCAAATGTGGAATCGTTATCGTAAAACTAATGAATTCAGCCAACCATGGTTGTTACGTTTTTTTGATCAAATCCGGTTTTATGAAGTCAGCGCAGATGAGCTAATACAAATACGCAATGACTTTCCAAAGGGACAGTATCCGCTAAAAATTGAGCAGATTGAGCTCAGTCTAAAAGATTACAATCAGTACCTGAAAGATAATCAACAAGATATCGAAACGTTTACAAAAAAACGTCAACAAGCTTTTGATGAAGAACTGCAACGCTGGATTTCATCCGGACAAATCAACTTTGAAAGCGAACAACATTTAGCCGATGATCCGGCGTTGGAAGAAACACTTGGTAATAACGAAGTAGCGATTGAAAGCCATGTGGCTGGAAATATATGGAAAATTTTAGTGCAACCTGGGGACAGGATTGAACAGGGCGATCCAGTATTGGTTCTTGAGTCGATGAAAATGGAAATTGAAGTGCTTGCAACCAAACCCGGTAAAATTAAAACCATATTAAAGACTGAAGGTAGCCAGGTTTCCGCTGGTCAGCGCTTGCTTGTCTTGGAGATAGAACAATGAATATTACCAATTTGACTATTGCACAATTATTACAAAATTATCGTAATCACGATTTCACTCCTTCTGAGTTAATAGAAACTCTATTAGCCAAAGCAGATGAATTTGAGGATTATCATTGTTGGATTTATCTGATGGAAATGAAAGAGATTCAACCTTATCTGGATGCTCTTGAAGGAAAATCTCCTGAAGATCTACCATTGTTTGGTATTCCGTTTGCGATAAAAGATAATATCGATCTTAAAGGTATTCCTACGACTGCAGCTTGTGAGGCATTCAGTTATATGCCGGATGAATCGGCCTTTGTTGTGCAGAAGTTAATTGATGCCGGTGCGATACCTTTAGGTAAAACCAATTTGGATCAATTTGCAACCGGACTGGTCGGTACTCGGTCACCCTATGGTGCGACAAAAAATAGTTTTAACCCGGATTATATATCGGGTGGTTCAAGTTCAGGCTCGGCTGTAGTGGTTGCACAAGGGATTGTTAGTTTTTCTCTGGGTACAGATACCGCAGGTTCAGGGCGCGTACCCGCGGCGTTTAATAATATTATTGGTCTTAAGCCTAGTCGTGGTTTGTTGAGTAATCGTGGTGTAGTGCCTGCTTGCAAGACACTGGATTGTGTTGCTGTATTTGCAACGACTACACAAGATTTATATTCACTGTTTAATCTCATGGCTATACACGATCCAAAAGATGCCTATTCAAGACGGAATCCATTATCCAAACAGTCTGAAAAAGGCACTTCGTTTCCCTTTACCTTTGCAGTGCCTAAATCGGAACAATTAGAGTTCTTTGGCAATAAACAATATCAATTGCTTTTTTCTAAAACTGTAACGGAGTTAGAAAAACTTGGAGGTATAAAGCAGGAGATTGATTTTACGGCATTTATCAAAGCGGCCAAATTATTATACGAAGGTCCATGGGTAACAGAGCGATACATAGCCTGTGAAACCATCATTAATGAACAACCTGAAGCACTACTTGATGTGACGCGTAAGATCATCGCGTCAGGAAAAAATAACTTAGCAACGGATGCATTTAAAGCGCAATATAAATTACAAGCCTGTAAGCAAATAACAGATGTAATATTAAATGACAGTGATTTCCTATTAACACCGACAGCAGGTACGACTTATACCATCGAAGAAGTAGAAAACGATCCTGTACAGTTAAATTCAAACCTGGGTTATTACACAAACTATATGAATTTACTCGATTATACCTCGATCGCAACACCTGCTGGATTCACTTCAGATGGCATGCCTTTTGGGGTGACGTTTGTCTCGTCAGCCTTCAGTGATCTAAAATTACTCGGCTATGTTAGTCTGTTACAACAGTCGCTTCAAAAGACTTTAGGTGCAACAAAACAGGCTTTACCGGAACTACTACCGATACAACAAATTTCAGATGATATGATTAAAATCGTTGTCTGTGGAGCACATATGTCCGGTTTGCCATTGAATCACCAATTACTTGATCGTGACGCAATCTTAATTAAACAATGTAAGACATCATCCTTTTATAAATTAATTGCATTGCCAGGTGGGCCACCTGAACGTCCTGGTATGATTCGTATAAATGAAGATGGAACGGCAATCGAAGTGGAAGTATGGCAAATGCCAACTGAACACTTTGGAAGTTTTTTGGCAGGAATACCTCATCCACTTGGCTTAGGTAAAGTTGAATTAGATGATGAAAGTTGGCAACAAGGGTTTATCTGTGAATCGTATATCGAAACTCAATCAATTGACATTAGCCATTATAGGGGATGGCGATATTATATCAATGAAACATAATTGATATAGTTGTAACTGTTATTAATTGACCCATTGACAACGTCTTGAGCTTGTCACCCTATGTGTTGATATTTACCAGCAATACTTTTTAAAGTAGAAGAAATGATTCTTTCTAATGAATTTAACTAGTTCGAATTTAGGTATAGCCACCATATATCAAAGTCCCGGATACAATCCGGGCTTTTTTGTTTATGTATCCATGACACTGGAGAGTGCAGTCAATCCATATTCATGGTAGTTTTGTATGACAGCGTTATAAACGAAGCATTGTATTTTTAGCATCTGAACTTAGCCCTAGTGATTAAAATCAGGAAACTATTTATGAATAAAATCAGAACGTCAGGATATAAGGCACTTACCTGGACTCAGGATATCGGTCTATTGATTATTGCTATTGCAACCGTTATTGCAATGGGTTTTGAAATCACATCAATGATTCAAGCAAAAAATGTAACCTTAGCCGATCTTTTACTTTTGTTTATATATCTTGAAGTACTCGCTATGGTGGCAATGTATCTTGAATCAGGAAAACTACCAGTTCGAATTCCGCTCTATATAGCAATCGTTGCATTAGCACGTTATATGATTCTGGATATGAAAAACCTGGATACCTATAGAATGTTAGGTCTTGCTGGCGCCGCCTTTATTCTTGCTATAACTATTCTGGCGATTCGATATGGCCATACTAAATTCCCTTATAGTAAATCTGAAAATGACTAACAATACAACTAAATAAAAATCAAGTATCGTAGTCGATATGCATTTTTCGGTCGAGAAAACCGGTTGCTTAAAAAATATCACGCAAGGTAGGGCCTAATATATTATTATTCAAAAAATTAAAATTTTAGCAATAATAAAATTTAGTATTTAAAGGTAGGGCGAAAATAACCAGGCGATGGCATCGCGAATACGTGTGGGTAGGCTGCGGTTGTCAACGTTAGATAATGTTTCTTCAGTTGATATTTTTTTTATTTGTTGGAAGTGCTCGGCCATTTTCGTATTGAATTCCCGATCGAAAATTTCTACCACGAGTTCAAAATTCAAACGTAAACTTCGGGCGTCGATATTGGCAGATCCAATGTGTGCGTAGTCCTCATCGATTAACATTAATTTACTGTGTGAAAAAGGCGTTGGCTGGTAATAAATGTGTACTCCGAATTGGAGTAACTCCCATAACATATTACGGGTAGCCCAGTGTGCCAGTGGTTGGTTAGATTTTTCGGGCAGGATAATTGAAACATCGACGCCACGTAATGAAGCAGCGCGTAATGCACTCACAAGGGTGGGTGGTGGTAAGAAATAAGGCGTCATGATTGATACGCGTTTACGCGCAAGTGCCACGGCACCACTTATAATCATGGTGAGTTTACCGAGGTCCTCGTTTGGCCCGTCCGTTACTACGCGACAGATAGCATTACTCTTAACCGGCTGGGCAGGAATTTTAATAGGCTGTTTATTCTTTTTACTATTATAAGATTTTTTGCCGCTGGCGAAGCTCCAGTCTTCATCGAATACTTCTAGTAACTGAGTGATGATGGGGCCGCTTAATTGAAAATGTAAATCTGAGATGCCTTTACGATTATTTCTTTGTTTGCGTAGGTGATGGTCGCCAATGTTCATCCCGCCGGTAAAACCAATGCTCGCGTCGACAATAAGTAATTTGCGATGGTTACGTAAGTTTATGTGGATTGATGGTGGAATAAGCCGCGGCGGAATAAATCGCGCAACTTGCACACCCCGTTTTTTTAGCAGTTGTCCTGCGAAGGGGAAACTATAAAGTTCACCGATACCATCGAGTAAGACACGTACTTCAACACCGCGCGCTTGCGCGGCAGCGAGCGCATCTATGAATGTGCGTCCAGTATGATTGGTATCAAAGATGTATGACATCATACAAATTGTATGTCGGGCTTGATTTATAGCAGCAAGCATGGCGGCATAAGCACTATCGCCATCAAAAAAAGTATTCAGTGTATTGTCTTCAACCAGAGGTCGATGCGTAACCGCGGCTGATGAACGTGCCAGTGATCGTGTGAGAGAATCTTTTAGTGTCGGCTGATTAATGCGATTGCTTGATGATTTTGAAATGCTGCTCTTCGTTTCCGTATCAGGATTATCGGATCTTTCGTAACCAATCTTAAGCCGTTTTATGGGTGCTCCTTTTAGAAAGTGTGCACGTGTTTGTAATCTGTTTATACCGAAAAGGTAGTACATGATTGGTCCGATAAACGGGTAAGCAAGGCAAACTGCAATCCATCCCAGTGCGGCTCTAGGGTCATGCTTATATAATAATGCATGACTGGCACTTATAATCGCGAGTACAGCGTGTACGAACAGTAGTATCCAGGCGTAATTCAGTTCAATTAGCATGGTGACTTTTTACATCTAATAACCAAAAATGACATTAGTGTTATACACCGCGGTCAAGTCGATAGAGGGCAACGATGAGCAAGAGCGTGCCTGCCATTAACCATAACGGACCAAACAGCCACAAGATTAGTGGTAACGTCAGATAATAGCTGCGCATGCCAAGTGTATAGTGCATGCCGCCACGGTCGAGAATTTCAATGACATCTTCTACACTAATGCGGGTATCGGCATCGGTAGGTAAGTTAATCATGAATCCAGTGTGATTATAGTAACGTACGGCAAGAATAAAGTTAAAAAATGCAAATAGAAAATTAGCGCCTAGTAAAATAAGTTTGCCAAGCCATAATCCAGGATGACTACTGGCGAAGGGGCCAAGTAACAATGACAACTCGCCCTGTTTTTCAGCGGTTAGTGTCAAGTTGAAAATACCCAAGCTGATTAGTATTGCGGTGGATGCCAGAAAGGTAGCTGCCATGGTCCAGTTACGTAAAGTTTGGATCGCTAGAATATCTTTACCCTCCTGCATAATGTTTTTTACCCAGAGTGCACGTGTTCGTGTTGTCAGCCCCTGTGAAGTACTTAAGGGATCCTTGCGAACTTTGTGAAACAGATAGAAGTGATATATTACCAGTAGCAATAATGCCAGAGGGCTCAGACCATATTCAAACTGGCGGAAAATTTCCATGAATGCATTCCTGTCAGGGTTTTAGTATAAAGGCGATGTTAATACTCAATGTAGCATTATCTATATTAAGCGTCACTCTGTTTACGCTGTCGATATAGATGTATCAACCATATGAGGCTTACAAGTACGCAAACTACGGCCATTATTTCAATTACATATTGTTAATATGAAACTTATTTGCAGTCGGTGTTGTCAACATTTCATTATACTAAATGAAGTGGTTCTTTTTGTTATAACTACAAAATGTAATGTATTTGAGTTGTTCATGTGGTGCTAGATTTGCGTTACTTAAATTTATGTTACTTAAATTTATATTATTAAGGAAAGACAATGAATAGTGACACTATTATTTTTCTTAACCAGCTGGGGCAGAGTATCTGGCTAGATTTTATTGATCGCACCATTCTGACGGATGGAACGCTAGTGAAGCTGATTGAGCAGGACAAACTTGCCGGCTTGACTTCAAACCCGGCTATTTTTGAAAAAGCCATTTCACAAGACACCGCCTATAGTGATGATATTAATCGACTGAATTCAACCGATGTCACGACTGAAACGATTTATTCGTCCCTGGTATTAGAAGATATTGGTCGTGCAGCGGACCTTTTTTTACCTGTCTATACGTCAAGTGCCGGCAGGGATGGTTATGTCAGCATTGAAGTCTCGCCATTGCTTGCGCGTAACATCAAAGCATCAATTAAAGAAGCGCGAGATTTATGGGGGCGCTTAAAGCGGCCCAATATAATGATTAAGATTCCGGGTACCGAAGAAGGTTTAAAAGCCGTGAGAATTTTATTGGCCGAAGGGATTAATGTGAATGTCACATTACTGTTTTCTGTCGAGCGCTATGCCAGTGTACTGGAAGTTTACCTGCAGGCACTGGAGCAGCGCCATGCGCAAGGTTTGCCTTTGGATTCGGTGGCATCGGTGGCGAGTTTCTTTCTTAGTCGCATCGACGTTAAGGTTGATGCGATATTAGATGCCGCTGTTAAACACAACCCCTTACTTACTGCCGCGCATGAATTGCGCGGGCGTGCGGCGATTGCCAGTGCTGCACTTGCTTATCAGCACTATCAAACGGTAACTCAAACTTCACGCTGGCAAACATTGGCGAAAGCGGGTGCAACGGTACAACGTTTATTGTGGGCCAGTACCGGAACCAAAGACCCTGCCTACAGTGATATAAAATATGTCGAGCCGCTAATTGCGGTTGATACTGTTAATACGTTACCACGTGAAACATTGGATGCTTACCGGGACCACGGTGAGCCCGCCCTGCGCATTGAACAGTCAATAGTCGATGCGCATGCCGTTATGGCACAACTCGCGGATCTAAAAATTGATATGCCCGTGTTGATGCAGGATTTAGAAGACGAGGGTATAAAAAAATTCGTCGAGCCGTATTCTAAAATACTCACTACGCTAAAACGTATGCGCCAGGCGAGTTAGTTTTATGCAACAAACAACAGCGTTAACGTTGCCTCAGAACGCGAGCTTTGTATTGTTTGGCGCGCTGGGTGATTTGGCCTGGCGCCTGGTTGTTCCCGCACTATTTGATCTGCATCGTAAAAATCAGTTACCTGAAAATTTTAATTTAGTCGGTGTTGACCGTGATATCAGTAACGAAAAACTTCTCTCACGATTGCGCGATGGTGCCAGTCAGTTTTGTCATGGAGCCGCTTTTCAAGCGGCCGAGTGGGATAGTTTTGCTACCTGTATTAGCTGTCATGCTATGGACCTTACCGAACAATCTGCTTACACAAAACTGAAACAAACTTTGCATGAAGATGACCATCAAAAGCCCGACGCTATTGTATTTTATTTTGCCATTCAACCCGGTTTATTTGCAGCAGTAGCCGATGGACTGTCCAAGGCCGACCTCGCAACAGATCGACAGCGAGTCCGTATTGTTGTGGAGAAACCACTGGGACATGACCTCGAATCATTCAGAAAAATTAATCAAACACTGGCTACACATTTTCATGAACAACAGATTTTCAGAATGGATCATTTTCTGGGCAAAGAAACGGTACAAAATATTCTGGCACTACGTTTTGCCAATCCAATTTTTGAACCTATCTGGAACCGCCGATATATCGACCATATTACCATCACCGTTGCTGAAACATTAGGCGTGGAACATCGAGCCGATTACTACGAGAAGGCCGGTGCCTTACGTGACATGGTACAAAACCATTTGTTGCAACTGATGTGTTTAATCGCAATGGAACCGCCTGTCGCATATGATGCCAATGACATTCGAAATAAGAAACTCGATGTCTTGCTGGCGTGTCGAAAATATTCTGCAACGGATGTTTCCAGGTGTGCCGTGCGGGGTCAATATGACGCGGGCTGGATTGACGGTCAGAGTATGCCTAAGTACAGGGATGAGCAGGGTATCGCAAAAAAATCCAACATCGAAACTTATGCCTCATTAAAAATATTGATTGATAACTGGCGCTGGCAAGGTGTGCCTATCTACTTGCGTACGGGTAAACGCTTAACCCAATCCGCATCGGAAATATCGATTCGCTTTCGCGATGTTCCGCACAATGCATTTCCTGCCGTAACCGGTTTAAATACAGAACCTGTACGTCTGGTTATTCAAATTCATCCTCAGGAAAGTATCATTTTAAAATTCATGGCAAAAGAACCGGGTTCACCATTACATTTACGTCCGGTAGATATGCGCTTTTCCTATTCTGAAGCCTTTGATAAGAAATCTCCCGGTGCATACGAAACGTTGTTGCATGATGTGCTCATCGGCGACGCAACATTATTTATGCGCAGTGATCAGGTCGAAGCAGCCTGGCTGCTATTACAACCTATCCTGGATGCCTGGCAACAAAACCCGGCATCCGATTTTCCAAATTACCGGGCTGGAAGTTGGGGCCCGGAAACTGCCGAGCGTTTAGTTGCAGCCGATGGTCATGCCTGGTTGTCACCCACACATTGGGTTTCCGGTAAAAACAAAAACGAGCCAGAAGGCAAAGCAGAAAATGAGTAAAAGAACTTAAATAAAAATTTATCGGTGTTGGTATTTAAATAATGTCCAAAACAATTTACATGGATGACGCCCCGGGTGCCCCTGGCATATCGATTAACTGGAGCAGTTCTAATAAACAAGCTGTTGGTACAACCTTAGGCACCTCGCGCATTTGGTTCACCATAGGCAATGGCATTCTTAATGAAGTGTATTACCCGCGCATCGATATTCCGCAAATTCGTGACATGGGTTTTATTATTGCCGACGATAAAGGTTTCTGGATTGAATTAAAAAATCTCGATACTTGTCAGGTAGAGTATTATGCGGCGGGTGTACCTGCGATTACCATTGTTCATCGTCATCCCCGTTTTACTTTCACCCAACGTATCGTGCCCGAGCCCAATCGTGATGTACTACTGGTTGAGATAAGTTTGCAAGGGGATCCAGGTTTAAAACCTTACGTATTACTAGCACCACATCTTGGTGGTAGTGGTAATAACAACATCGCCCAGGTCGGTGAGTATCACGGTCGAAAAATATTATGGGCAAACCAGGGTCCTTTTGGTTTGGCTTTAGCTGCAGTTGATTCAAAACAACAGGATGTTTTTCAAACCTGCAGTGCAGGTTATAGCGGTGCTTCAGATGGTTGGCAGGATTTTAGTCAACACAGCGAAATGCGCGGGCACTATCGAAATGCAGGCCCCGGGAATGTGGCACTAACCGGTGAACTACCCTGTGAGGCTGTTCTCGGCTTAGGCTTTTCCACCAGCCGGGAAGGTGCTGCAACACTGGCGATGTCTTCATTGTTACAACCGTTTGAATTAGTTTGGCAACAACAAATTGCTCACTGGCAGAGCTGGCATGCTGGTTGTAAAACCTATGCAGAAATAATTGCCAATGGCAGTCTGGCCGACGACTTGTTTGGACAGCTCAAAGTAAGTGCAATGGTATTACGTACTCACCAAGACCAGACATACCGTGGTGCAATGGTGGCGAGCCTGAGTATACCCTGGGGTGAAACGGGAGATGAAAGGCCGGGTTATCATTTGGTCTGGCCACGCGACCTGGTTGAATCTGCCGAAGCATTACTGGCACTGGGCAAAGATATTGAGGCACGTGAAATATTGCGTTACCTGATTGCTACCCAACATCAGGATGGAAGCTGGGCACAGAATCAGTGGCTGGGTGGCAAGCCGTACTGGACGGGTGTGCAACTCGATCAGGTTGCCTTTCCAGTATTACTCGCGGGCACGCTTGCCGATCGTAATGCACTTGATGGTATTGAAGTTCATGACATGGTTCAGCGCGCTTTAGGTTTTCTGATGTCGCACGGACCGGTTAGCCCGCAGGATCGCTGGGAGGAAAATAGTGGTGTTAATACCTTTACCCTTTCAGTGTGCATTGCAGCCCTGGTATCCGGTGCGCGTTTTTTAGCGGTGTCTGCAGAAGCCAGTGTCCTTGAACTGGCGGACTACTGGAATGTACGCATTGAAGACTGGACGGCCGTTTTTAACACAAAACTTGCACAGCAATCAGGAGTAGAAGGCTATTACATTCGTATTATGCCGCCGTCTGCTTTTAGTGGCGACAATGCGCTGGCACGTGTAATGGAAGTAAAAAATAGAGAGCAAGATCCAGGCTTAAGTGCTGCGGAGCAAATTGGTGTCGATTTTTTACAGTTGGTGCGCTACGGCTTGCGTTCGCCCGACAGCCCTCTGGTACGTGACACGCTAAAATTAGTGGATAAATTTTTATGTACCGATACGCCGCATGGTCCAGGTTGGCATCGCTATACCGGTGATGGTTATGGCGAGCATCAAGACGGCAGTGCTTTTAATGGAACAGGACAGGGCCGGCTCTGGCCATTGCTTACCGGTGAGCGCGGTCATTACGAATTAATCCAGGGTGCTGATGCCATACCCTATTTACGTGCAATGCTGGCAATGTCGGGTGAGGCAGGCATGATGTCCGAGCAAGTATGGGACGAAGCGCCAATAGCAAAAGCGGGTCTGCTAGCGGGTAGGCCAACCGGTTCGGCAATGCCCCTTGCCTGGACCCATGCTGAATATATTAAGCTGGCATGTTCAATTTTAAAAGGCCGACCGGTTGACCGCCCCGAAACACTCTGGGCTCGTTATCGGGGAAGAGTGCCGCAAACACATATCTGGTTCTGGTCTGTGCAAATGCCAATTAGTGCAATACCCCCAGCGATGCGCCTTGGTTTTTGTCTTCCTGTTGCGGCATCCATTTTATGGCGAATAGATGACGAGGTTACTCAAAGTATCACAACCACAGACCCCGGACTTGGCGTGCAAATGGCGCGACTCCCGGTGCCTAAGCCAACTGCACAGATTATCTACTTTCGCATAGCAGGTGAAGCATGGAATGATAACGAAGAGTATCAGGTCCGGATAGAGAACAACGCATAACCCGAAACCGCCAGTTCTTTATACTGATGCTGTGGAAATATGGGGTGTTTACAATAAGTAACGTACGACTTTATATACCATAACGATTCTTTCTACGTATTTTTACGAGTTACCCGCTTCATTATTTTTTTATATATTGGTTTTTTAGTTTACCTGTTTAAGGTAGCTGGTTGTGGGTCAGTAAACGCATCAACGTCTATGAAGAAGGGTCTTGGTATGGATGAAGTTACTAAAACGTACTCGGGATTAATGCCCGAGACACGCACACTATTTGAACCACCCGAGGTGTTACGTGAGCTGGTTGGCCTGGCCGGTGTTCAGTTTAATGGTGAGAATCCCTGGGATATTCAGGTCTATGATGATGAAGTTTACAGTCGGGTGCTGAGTTATGGTTCTTTAGGATTCGGTGAAAGTTACATGGAGGGTTTTTGGGATAGCCATGCTCTGGACGACCTGTTTTATCGCTTGCTTAGTTATGACATTGAGGAAAAATTTGTCGGCTGGGCGCGGGTGCGTTTGTTTGGCGAAGTAATTCGGCATCGTATTTTTAATTTACAAAGTTACCAGCGCGCTTTTCAGGTTGGCGAGCAGCATTACGATACCGGTAATGATATTTTTGAAGCCATGCTTGATTCGAGTATGAGTTATTCCTGTGGGTATTGGCAGAATGCGACGAATCTTGAACAGGCGCAGAACGCCAAGCTGGATATGATTTGTCGCAAACTGGAACTTAAAACAGGTGAGACCTTACTGGAAATTGGTTGCGGTTGGGGTGGTCTTGCCTATCACGCGGCCAAATACTACGGCGCTAAAGTAACAGGTATTACGGTGTCCAAAGAACAACAAAAACTTGCACAAGAAAGATGTACCGGATTAGCCGTAAATATCGAATTGACTGATTACCGTAAGTTAGAAGGCGAGTTTGATAAAATCGTATCGGTCGGGATGTTTGAGCATGTTGGTCAAAAAAATTATTCTGTTTACTTTGATAAGGCTTCACGCTTATTAAAAGATGATGGACTGTTTTTATTGCATACCATTGGAAACTACAAAACGATACCGATGATTGACCCATGGATTGATAAATATATTTTTACTAACGGTAAGTTACCCTCCGCTGCGGAAATTACTATGGAATTGAACGACAGATTTTTGATTGAAGACTGGCATAATTTTGGCCATGACTATGATAAAACACTGATGGCATGGTGGGATAATTTTGATTCCGCCTGGCCAGAATTAGAACCAAAGTACGGTAAACGCTTTTATCGTATGTGGAAATATTATCTCTTAAGTTGTGCTGGTTTTTTTCGCTCACGTCAGGGGCAATTGTGGCAGCTGGTACTCAGTAAACGCAGCCGGCCATATAGTTATCGGTCAATACGCTAACCAGCAGTAAGTATATTTTATGGACAAGCTATACTTGTTTGCATCCACATAATAGGTTCAGACAGTAATGTACAGTGTAATATAATTATTATCTCGATAGTTCCTGACAATTGTTCTTCCCTTATGATGTATAGCTGATTATGCTTGTATTCTATTATTCGATATCTTGTTTAAAGGAATACAATTGTCACTTAACTGCACGCAGAATTTTACTCGAATTAATGAATTACTTTCCCGAGAAAGTGGTGTTGCATTGCATCGACAGGTTTTTATTCTGGCCGGTGACGAAGCATGGCAAAAAGGTATTTTACAGGAAACTTTATCGGGGTATGAAGCAGATTCACTTTGGTTAACCGACCAGATACTGGATGATTTCCCTTCCCTTGCTATTAAAAAAGCACGTGGCTGGTTAGGTAATGAGACAAAGATTGTTGTATTTGATGCGAATCAGGACTTCGACCCGGATAGCTTTGCCGCGATAAGCGGCATTGTCGTTGGTGGAGGACTGTTTTTTTTATTGATGCCGGCGCTAGAAAAATGGAATGTCGTGTACGCATCGCCCTTTGGTCAGCGATTGCTAAAGAGTATTAACAAAACAGCTGAATTAATTCTTATAACTGAAACCGACGCAACATTTGTCTCATTTTCTGACAGTCAGGATGCGACATCAGCAAAAGATTTTGTTGCCCCTTTCTTAACGACTGAGCAACAAAGTGTTGTTGAGTCGATCGAAGTTGAAATTCTGAACGATACAAGTAATCCTGTTGTCGTCATCTCTGATCGAGGTCGAGGTAAGTCTGCAGCGCTTGGTCTTGTCGTTGCGAGGTTGTTAGAGTCCGGTATAAAAAAAGTCGCCATTACTGCACCACGGTTGCGCGCAACCAATATTGTTTTTAAGCATATTGCGAAGAGCTTGCCCACAGCCATCGTTACGCGTGGCTGTGTAAAATTTGGCGATAGTATTGTTCGTTTTTATGCGCCTGACGAATTGATGAAGGGAAATGTTGATGCGGATGTATTATTAATTGATGAAGCCGCTGCGATCCCAGTGCCATTGTTGAGTGGATATTTAGAAGATTATCCGCAATGTGTTTTTGCCACCACGGTACATGGTTATGAGGGAACCGGACGCGGTTTTGCGTTACGCTTTAACCAAATTTTAAACGAAAAATATCCCGGCTGGCTGAAATTACAGATGCAGACTCCAATCCGTTGGGCGGCGAATGACCCATTAGAAAACTGGATGTTTAGCTTGTTATGTTTAGACGCAGATCCTGTTGATGTAAGTTATATCGTTGATATAGAGACAGATAAAATTGAACACTATTTACTGGATAAAACACGGTTAGGGGATGACCAGGATTTATTAAACGAAATTTTTGCATTACTTGTTCTCGCCCATTACCGAACTCGCCCACAAGATTTAAAGAGCCTACTCGACGATGCTGACATAGCATTATATGTTACACAATATAATAAACATGTTATTGCCGTTGCATTAGTTATCAGGGAAGGGTGTTTTTCAGAAACACTGTCGACAGATGTTTATCGCGGCGAACGTAGACCATCAGGTAATTTACTTGCACAGGCGCTAACTTATCATTGTGGTATTGAACATGCCGCTACACTGAACTATGTTCGGGTAATGCGGATTGCAGTCCACCCTGAACTACAGCAACAGGGTATTGGCTCATCATTACTTGATTATATTGTCACGACAGAAAAACAATATGGCCGCGATGCGATTGGAACCAGTTTTGGTATGAATACGCCATTACTCAAATTTTGGCGAAAATTAAAATTTAATGTAGTTCGTATTGGCTTTACCCGGGAACAAACTAGCGGTGAGCATGCTGCGATTATGCTTTTGCCGTTAACAGAGCGAGGGTCTGATATTTACAACGAGGCATGTATACGCTTTCGTTATCAAGTGCCATTCTGGTTTGAGGATCTATTGAAAGACATTCCAGAAGAAATAAAAACCAGCTTTGATATTAAACCAGAAAAAATATCAGAACTTAATCAATATGATAAAAAAGATCTTGAGTCATTTACTCAATATTCACGCAACTATGAGCTCTGTATTGCAGCTCTTACAAAAATTGTTATGTTAGAGCAAGATGTAATTAAACAGGAAACTTTCCCTGAAAATTTTAGATGTATACTAATAGATAAAGTAGTACATAAACTTGATTGGAAAGAGATTGGATTAAATATAGGATTAAACGGTAAAAATGAAGCGAGAAATATATTTCATAGTGCGGTTAGTTATCTACTGAATAAGTAAAATATAACCTTTATCTATTAGATTATAAATTTTATTTCAGGATATTTGGTTAATCAATCTGGCTATTCTGGATATTGATTTTCTTGCCAGCTCACCGTCTACAGCACCACAGCTAAGTCGTATATGATTTTTGTATTGACTCTGTGCAGAGAATAATATTCCTGGAGTGATCGCGATTTTTTTAGCCATCGCTTTACGGTACAATTCCATAGAATCGATTTTTTTTGGTAATTCAATCCAGAGTAAAAATCCACCTTTTGGATTTGTAATACGAGTTCCTTTGGGGAATGCCTCAGATATCCAGCGTTTAAATTGTTCAATACGATATAAATAAACACGTGCTGAATGTCTAATGCTGCGTCTATAACTTCCTTTGGATAAAAATTCTGCCAAGGCCAGTTGTGGATGAATAGCGGTACTGATGTTATCCAGAAATTTTTGGTAAAGTACTTGTTCCTGATAATTTCCTGCAAGTATCCAGCCGATACGCAAGCCGGGGGATACCGTTTTAGAAAATGACGAGCAGTAAAGTACATTTCCAGTATTATCATATGCTTTCGCTGCTTTAGGGCGACGTGGTTCATAGCTTAAAACACCATATACATCATCTTCTATCAGTGGTATAGCGTGTTTATTTAATAGTGTAACAACGTTTTGTTTATTTTCATCTGGCATAGTTGCACCTAGCGGGTTACTAAACGTCGGGATTAACATACATGCTGCTACATTATACTTTTTAATAGCTTGTTCTAGTGCATTGGGATCTATACCAGTATTTGAATGAGTTGAAATTTCAACGACTTTCATTCCTAAAGATTCGATCACTTGCAATATACCAAAGTAAGTTGGTGATTCAATAGCAATGGTGTCACCTTTTTGTGCAACTGCACGAAGTGCCAGACCTAAAGCCTCCAGGCATCCATTAGTTATAATGATATCTTTGGCATTGCAGCGTACACCGGCTTCACGCATTAGATGAACAATTTGTTGACGTAATTTTAAATTACCTTGTGCCTGTTCATAACTCGCAGCAGCATAAATGTTACGGCGAGCAATGCCTGCAAAAGTACGCGATAATGTTCCTAATGGTAATAAGTCAGGTTCTGGAATAGCGGCACCAAGTTTTGTAAGCCCGGGTAGACGTGACTCATTGATCAATGACATTGCGAGGTGCCCCACATTAACCTCAGATGGTGCTGACTTTGGTTGTGATACGGTGGGCTCCTGATACGCTTCCTCAGTACGTGGACAAACGTAATACCCCGATTTAGATTTAGCCTCAATCAGCCCTTTTTGTTCCAGCGATTGATATGCCTGGATAACCGTTGCCATACTTACCTGATATTGTTCGCTAACATAACGTAATGAAGGTAAGCGTTCATAAACACCATATTCACCCTGATGAAGAGCCTTCGCCAGGTCATTTGCGAGTTGTTCGTATAAAAATACATCACGTTGTGTAGTCATGGTATGAACCTTGTTATAATGATATCTGTACTGGTTAAATAAATCATATACTGTATCTGTATTGCTTTCTAGTTTTTGATTAGGATAATGTCATTATTAGATGAGGAGTAAGGCAAGTGTCGGTATGTTGGATAAATGGATGCATAGTTGGCAAAGAGAAGGCGACGGTATCGGTATTTGATCATGGCTTATTATATGGGGATGGTGTTTTCGAAGGGATACGTTTTTATAATAGTTCGCCATTTCGGCTTGTTGCACATATCGATAGGTTGAATCGATCTGCAAAAGCTATCGGTTTAAAAATTCGGTACTCACCAGAAGAATTAAAACAAGCTGTTTATGATGTTATTAATAAATTCAAAAAGCCAGATGGTTATTTGCGGGTTGTAATAACGCGTGGAGAAGGACCATTAGGGATAAATCCGGATTTATGTAAAAAAAGTACGGTATTTATAATTGCCGATCAGATCGGGTTTATTGCTCCACATATAAAAAATAATGGAGCAAAACTTATAATTGCATCCACTCGACGTTTACCACCTGATGGACTTGATTCACGTGTTAAGTCGCTTAATTATTTAAACCACATATTGGCCAGGATTGAGGCGAATCATGCCATTGCTGACGAAGCTATTTTATTAAATGCACAAGGTCATGTTACCGAAGGAACCACTGATAATGTTTTTATTGTAAAAGACAATGAAATTTTAACACCACCAGTAACAGATGGTGCCTTACAGGGTATAACACGTGACATAATATTCGA
>Ga0316206_1001185_pt1 | contig 25242 bp, 26 predicted proteins | sample 6monthpyrite_MG_FD_204942 | JGI IMG/M metagenome (GOLD analysis project Ga0316206, IMG submission 204942) | Microbial mat bacterial communities from mineral coupon in-situ incubated in ocean water Damariscotta River, Maine, United States -... | ecosystem: Environmental > Aquatic > Marine >... | reverse complement strand
GAGAAGCATAGCGTATCATTTTGTACCTCCTTGTCTCAGAAAATAAGGTCTCATTTGAGGATCATAAAGGCTATCATTTTAAATAAGGGAAATCGAGTGTTTTTGGCTGATTTTCATCAGCCCACCTGTCCGGTACAGACTCATCTGCAACCGATCTATCTGTTACCAGTGATGATCAAGGCTATTTCAGCCTGCAAAATATTGATGGAGAGGTGCAAATACTGGATCTTGCGCCTGCTACTGGGGACTATGCAGGCTTTCGGGAAAGCATCACATTGATAGAAGGGGTTAATAATGTCATTGAGCGCCCATTCTATTTACCCCGTATTGAAAAGGACAGCCTGACAAAAGTTGAACCGGACACGATTACCGAAGTTAATAATGCCAGACTTGGCATGACATTGACCGTACCACCCAATACGGCAAAAAACGCTGATGGCAGTGATTTTACCGGTTCACTTTCTATTTCAGAAGTACCAAGATCCTTAGCACCTGCGCCATTACCCGCAGAGTTACAACCGGGTCTATTGGTAACTATTCAACCGGTCGGCGTGCAGTTTTCAACGCCTGTGCCAATGACATTTCCGAATATCGATAAGTTAGCAGCTGGGGAAGAGGTTGATATCTGGTCAATCGATCCTGATCGCGGGGTCTTTACCGTGGTTGGTACCGGGCAAGTCAGCGCCGATGAAACAACAATAGAAATGATATCGGGTGGTATCAGAGCAGCAGACTGGCATGCATCTATACCAGGTTCTCGTGATGGCACAAATGATAGTGAAAATAATAATTCAGATAATGATGATGCAAGTAAAAAATGTAATGGAAATGTCGGTTCCAGCGCCAGCATTCAGGGTGGATGCTTAACTATAAGCCATACATTGCCCTCTTATCGCTCTCTTGAACAATCAAGAGCTTTGCGCTTTGTCTATAACTCCGAGAGTGCTAATCCAGCTCCGATCATCAATGCCGAGAGTACACTTCCGGCAAGAACCGCACTACCCAAGGCATTTTCTACCAATGTCACAGAAATCGGCGGTATGGCGATTGACAATGCCCAATATATCAAATCCATCGCCGATCCATTAAAACACGCCGTACAATTTGACGGAAAAAACTATCCGACTGGTCAATATGCCTATAGTTTTGAGCTATCCAGCCATTATGAAGCCTCTATTGTTAAATCAATCACCAAAGATTTTGTACTGATCAATAATGAGATAAACAGTCCTTTTGGTGCAGGCTGGACATTAGCCGGACTGCAAAGAATTTATCCGCAGCAGGGTAGGGACCGAGTCACTATTACCGAAGGTGACGGCTCGATCAAAGCATTTACACCGCAAGGTGCAGTCTCGGAAGGCATTAAAACCGATTTGGCTTTTGTTATTGATGGTTCGGGAAGTATCGACAATACCGATTTCAAAGATCAATTAGAAGGTTTTGCTATTGCTATCTCAAACCCATTAACCGTACCGCATGATGGTTCGGTATCTATTACTGTGGTTCAGTTTTCCGATGATGCAAGAATAGAGGTTCCATTAACAGCAATTGATTCTAAAGCAACCGCTGATTCAATAGCCGGACAAATTAGAGCCATTCGTCAATTGGACGATGGCACCGCTATGGATTTAGGGATTGAAAAAGCCGTTGAAGCCATAGGCGAAGGTACGCCAAATGCCAGAAGAATAATTTGCATGTCAACTGATGGCGAGCCCAATGATATATTTGAGGCTTTGGCAGCTGCGGATAGTGCTATCGTCTCCGGTATCGACGAAATTGACGCTATCGGCATTGGCAGAGGGGCGGATATCGGTTTTCTTGAAGATTTTGTACGTAATGGTACGGTATATTCATATTCTAACTTTGCAGAATTTGCTCAGAATATCGGCAATAAGATACGAGCTATTGTTGGCGGTAGCCCTGAAGGTGAGTTTTCATTTTTAAGCCGTAAACAAGACGGTAGCTATGTCCGTAAGATGAAGGATGGCACGGAAATTCATTTTAATGCCAAAGGATTGCAAACCGCAGTTATTGATCGTAACGGTAATCAAACTAGTTTTGAATATGACTCGGCAGATCACCTAATAGTAATTACTGATCCTGTCGGCAAAATAACCACATTCACCTATGGTAGTAACGGATTGTTAAACCAGGTACAAGACCCAGCCAATCGTATTACTAATTTCACACATGATAGTAATGGCAATTTAACTAACATTGCTGATGCCGATAGTTCCGAACGTAAATTTACCTATGATGCAAAACATTTAATTACCGAACAAACTGACAAACGCAATAACATAACCAAATATTTCTATATTGCTGAAAATAGCCTGTTACGTTCCGAACGTCCCGACGGTTCTACAAGAGGAGTCTTTGCCAGTAAAAGACGAGCGCTGATTTCTCCATCGAAAATCGCCACTAGTGGTGTTGCCACGTTAGAAGAACCTGCTGACGGAATGTTAGCAAGTGAGGCTACGGCAGTATTTACCGATGGTAGAGGTCTTGATACAGTATTTCGGACGAATAAATTCGGGCAGATCACTTTAAGCATTGATGCGCTTGAACGTACCAGACGAACTGAATATGATGAAAATGGATTGGTCACCAAGATCACTAGAGCCAATGATTCTATTGTTACTTATAGCTATGATCAACGTGGCAATTTATTAACCTCTAGTGAAAATACTAATGGTGCAACCACTAAATACACCTATGAACCCACCTTTAGTCAAGTCACTTCAATCACCGACCCTGATAATAATATAACGACTATTGAATATGATGATAAGGGCAACCCGATATCAATCAAGAATGCCTTGGGTGATGAAAGACTTTTTACCTATAACGATAAAGGCCAGATCGAGACCGCCACTGATGAGCGTAGCAATGTTACGGAATATACCTATAATGCCGATGGAAATATTCTATCTATCACTAATCAGCTAGGTGGAGTAACTAATTTTACCTATGGTGATGCAGGCAATATGCTTACTCAGAGTGATGCGGAAGGACGTATTACCGAATTTACTTATGATAGTATCAATCGCATAGCAACCATTACCGACCCACTAGGCGGCATCACAAATCTCACCTACGATAATATCGGCAATCTAGAAACCATAACTAACCCGACAGGGCAAGTTACTGAATATGCCTATGATGAATTACAGCGCAGAATAGAAGTAAAAGATCCCATATCCGGTATGAGCAGCTTTGCTTACGATAAATCAGGTAATCTGCTTAAAACAACGAACTCATTGGGTGATAGCACGGAATATATTTATGATGATGCCAATCAACTAACCAAGACCATTGATGCTCTAGGTTATGAAACCGAGACTAGTTACAACATCGAGGGTAATATTGCCACCGTTACCGATGAGAATGATAATGTCACCCAATTTGTCTATGACAATATTAATCGTTTAATTGAGCGTATCGACCCGAAAGGCAATAGTGCTTACTTCACCTATGACAAGCGCAATAATTTAGAACGCTTTACCAATCGTAGAAATCAGAGAATTGTTAATAGCTACGATGCATTATCGCGGCTTTCTTATATTAAAACGCCGGACAATGATCTTTCTTTTACTTACGACAAAGCAAGCAATCTAACAAGAGCTAGTGATAATGATAGTGATTTAATTTCTACCTATGATAGCCTCAATCGCCTTGAAACAGTTCTAACGACAGAGTGGGGAACACAGCCGGAAGTAACCTTAACCAACTCCTATGATAAGGTAGGCAACCGCCTCAAATTAGAAACCTCTATCGATACCACTAGTAGTATCGAGTATAGTTACAATGATAATAATCTATTAGAAACTCTAACCACAGGCTCAGGTAAAATAATCAGCTTTGATTATGATGCTGCCAATCGACTCACTAATCTGGCATTCCCTAACAGCATCACGAGTAATTTTACCTATGATACACAAGGACGCTTGGAAAATATCATTCATCAGAATGGATCAGGTAATTTACTCGATCTTGCCTATGGCTATAATAATCTCGGCAATATCTCTTCGATTACCGAACCCAGTAAAATCCAAAGCTTTACCTATGATAAAATCCAACAGCTCATTACAGGTGGCAGCACTGCTAAACCGGAAAATTATCAATATGACCCGGCAGGCAATCGTGAAGCCTCACATTTATCGGCAGAATATAGCCATGATGCAGCCAATCATTTAGAACAAGATGATCAGTTCGATTATATCTACGATAAAGAAGGTAATTTAACGTCCAGAACCGATAAAACCAATGAAGAAGTTACCATCTTTACATGGGATGCACAGAATAAATTAACAAAAATAACTCACTCTGATAATACAGAAACAAATTATCGTTATGATGCGCTAGGACGCAGGATAGAAAAGAACGTCAACAGCAATATTACCAAATATGTCTATGACAGTTCCGATATATTGGTGGAATTCGATGAAAACAATAATCTAATCGCTCGTTACAATCACGGCAATCAAATTGATCAACCGCTTGCCGTAGAAAAAGGCGGGCAAAATTACTTCTTCCACAGCGATCACCTCGGCTCTATCCGAAAAATAACCGATGAGAGTGGCGATATTGCCACATCATATGAATATGACTCATTCGGAAACCCAACAACCATAGGGAATATCACCACTCCCTACGGTTTCACCGGCAGAGAATATGATGCTGAAAGCGGCCTATATTACTACCGCGCCCGCTATTACAACCCACAAACAGGGCGCTTCATCTCCGAAGACCCGATAGGCTTTGACTCCGGCGATATAAATCTTTATCGTTATGTTGGAGGGAATCCGCTTGGTTCTGTTGATCCTTTGGGTCTCTATGACATTTTCATTGGCGGTGCGATGGATAATAGTTCTGGCATAGTAAAAGATTTTGAAACCAGATATTCTTCTAATGCTAGATCTGACTATTTCCAATGGTTTCAGCAGCAAAATATCATAAACGCTATTAAAAATTCTTTGAAGGAAAACCCATGCGAATCTATTAATCTCATCGGTCATAGCTATGGAGGAACGACAGCAACTAATGTTGCTGAAGCCCTTGCGGAAGATAATATCAATATTAATCTCATGATTACTATTGATCCTGCAAGTCGATGGTGGTCTCGTTCGGATAAAGCAGGTAATGTGGATACCTGGATTAACGTACTCGCTACCCCAAGTAGTTCAAATGGCTTTGGCGGCGATACATGGGCAACGTTTGGTGGCCGATGGGGTAATTGGCCTGATGGCCGTGCAGATAATCACTACACTGCACCGTATCATCATAATGAATTTTCAGACATGATGAATTTTACTCCAAATGATGGAATAAGCCCGTTACAAGCATTACAAACAATAAAGATACGGGCTGTGAGTGCCAATGATAAATTTTAAAAGTATTGCCAAAGTAATTATTATTTATTTATTAGTAATTTTGCTTTCGTCGTGCGGAGAAAAAATAGAGATTAGAGTGATTGATTTATCCTTATTGGAAGCCAAAACGGAGTTATCGGGAGACAATAGTCGAGTTACAGCACAAGGTTTTATTAAGGTTAGAATCGAAACAAATTTGGATCTTATACCTTATGCTAAGAAAAATACGCTAAATTTGTGGTATGACGTGAAAGGGTGTCAATCAAAAACCGAATATCGTAGCTGGCCAAATATTTATAGAGTGGAAAATAGCGCCGCATCAAAATATCAATATGATTTTACTTTTTATTATAAAGATGATCAAAAAATGGATGTTAGCTACAACCTTGCAGAAAACCCAGAAACTCTTTGCTTTCAATTCGCAGCGGCTGGAATGAATCCATTCATCAGTACTAAGACAAAAGTAATCCAATACAAGATGACAGAAAAATTTATCCAATCATTAAAACGCTATGATGATGAGTCGGGGGTTGTTGAATTTAGTTATGGTGCGGAGTGTGCAAACAGAATATGCGTCCCTGACTATGCGATGTAAAATATAACTATTTTCGGTATTATGAAGGGGTCCGTATAATTTTAGGAGAAGGAGAAAAACAACAGAAAAAACTAAGGATAACATTTGATCCTGCTTTATCCTATAGAAATACTGATGAAGGGGACTTGCTAAGAACTATTGGTAAAGGATTAGGAAATTGGTCACTTTTTATTGTAGAGGAATCTGAATACCTAGAATGGTTCGATAAAGAGAGTCATGGTATACACCAATCAGAGGATATCACTCATTATGCAATTTATACACAAAATGATTGTATCGATGTTTTATCTTCCTACCCACCAAAAGTAGAATGGTTAAATTAACCCTAATATCCCCAGCTCTTGCGCAGTGAGTGGCTGCCATAATTGTCTTTCAACGCGAACTAATTTCTTTCATCAGATCAGGGTGATTAGCGAGAATAGTCAACAGATTGATGGTAGCTTTTGGGGGCAGCACTTCCCCTTTTTCATATTTATGAAAAGCATTAACTCCGCCACCACAAATCTCGGCGGCTTGTTTCTGAGTAATATGCAACTTCTCCCGTTTTTCTTTTAAATCCTTGGCGATTTTAAGTTTCACTTCTTGCTTAAAATTATCAATCTCTTCAGCAGTTGCTTTAAGGTCATCGCCGTTTAATATGCCTTCACCACAGGAGTCACACCACAAACCCGGCTGCTGAATTACCGTTTCATAGCCTTTAAAGCTATAAGTCTCTTCTTTTACTTCTCGGCGAGTCGTGCCTGCAAAGCAAATTTGACATTGATTATCTGACATAGCCTATAACTCCTTAAATGAAATCGTGAAGAATCCTTCATTATCCTGCTGAAACTTGATATATAAATCTACGCCTTTATATGACGAGTTATATACATCTTGCCAAACTTTATGATTAGCATATGTCGTCATGGATTTTTTGAAGTCCTTCATTGTTAATGCCTGAATAGCATGCACAGCATCATTATCATCAAAATCCAGTTCAACTAACCCTTTTCTAGATGAAGAGGTTAGGCGTAAACCGTCTATATTTTTCATCTGTGACTGAATATCAGCCAACATATAACTTTGGTTTCTTTTTTCCATAATAACCATATTGGTTAGTTTAATCAAGAAATTAATAACCAATATGGTTATTTTTCTAATTTATACAAGATATCGTCCAGATAATCAACATCTGAATAAAAGTAAGAAAATTTGGAAAGTGATAAATCATTCACTCAAGTTATTATCCCTCAATACAACTCCTCCCACCGGGAATATGACGGTAGAGAGTAGAGGGGGCAACACCTAACCGCTGCGCCACTTGCTCAACGGTGATGTTTGGGTCGCTTAACATGGCTTTAGCCACTGCGATATCCTTGTCTGTCATGGCTGGCGGTCTACCTCCTAAACGTCCTCGCGCCCTAGCTGACTCTAAACCTGCCTTAGTACGCTCACGAATGATGGAGCGTTCAAATTCAGCCAAACCGGCAAAAATATGAAAAATCAGACGACCGCTTGATGTAGTGGTATCAATCGCTTCGGTTAAAGACTGAAAACCCATGCTCTGTTTTTCCAAGCCTTCGACCGTCTCAATAAGCTGCTTTATTGAGCGTGCCAACCGGTCAAGCTTCCAAACTACCAGCGTATCACCCGCCCGCATATATTCGAGGACAGCTTTTAACTCTGGACGATCACGCTGTGCGCCGGAGGCTTTTTCAACAAAGATTTTCTCACACCCAACTTTTTTAAGCGCATCAATTTGTAATTCCGGGTTTTGATCTTGTGTTGAGACACGAGCATAACCAATAAGCATATAAAACCTCCTAAAACTTATCGGCATACTAGCTTTTAAGGGGGCAGGTTTCAAGAAATAGTTTTGGGAGATGAAAAGGGGCGGTTTATAGAGTTTTAAGGCAGAGGGGGAATATCTCCCAAAAACGAACGTTTATCGGAGAATAATTGAGCTATCGGCTATTAGTTGATCACCACAGTCACTTTGTTGAGATACTAAATAACCGTCCATCAACATATCAAAATTTAGCCATGTAACTTTATAGCCAATGTAGGTAACATACTTAAAATTTATACCGCTATAATGTCCTTTGTTTTGAGTATACTTAAGAATATTCTGGAATGAGTTATTCTGTTTTACTAAAGGCTTATTATTTTTATGGATTTCTTATCAAGCATACTAGCCGGAATTGTAGCCAACATAGTTTCTTCTTTATTTAAACCCTATGATTTAATAATCGATAAATTAAATGATTTATTCACCCAGAAAGAAATAAAGGACAAGGAAGCAGGCGAAGATAGCACCACAATACATAAAATCCAAAATAAATTAAGTAATGCCAAAAATGAACCTTTGGTTATAATAGGCTCTATCTACGTAGACTTGGGTATTGACCCAATAGGAACTAAAAAACTTGGAAAAGAGGAATGGACGGGAATCCATCCAATACGATTCACTTTAGCTGGGTCAGCAATATATGTAGGACAATATTTATATAAGCAGTACAAACAAAAAAGTTATTTAATTAGTGCCATTGGTAAATTAAATAACAACGTAGTAATAATAAATGAAGGAAAGAAGTTGCTCAAAGAAGAGGAATGGATAATAGATACTGATAGTATCATACCAATTCCAGCCAAAGATACTGCAACGACTGCTTCACTAGTCCAACAAGAAAATAAATACGCAACCATGTTTACGCATACAGGCGCTTTAACTAGCCTGACATGGGAATTAATAGAAAAGCCGTTAAAGAAAACGATTGGAAAAAATGGAATAATATATCTTTCCGGATTCCTAAAAACAGGGTTATATCAAAACTTAGACGACAAATTAAGGACATTATCAAAAGATCATGTCATTTGCATTGATCACGGTAGGTTAATGCCAAAAATAGGAGATAATAATAACAGCCTTGTTGCACTAAAGAATGCATTTGTCCAAAAATCCGTTGACATATATATATGTACATTTAATGAAATATTAAACTACCATAATCACACAAATAAAAGAAATTTTAGAAAACCTATTATTAAAAATAGATATAGAACTCTCAAAAATATTGCAAGAAAGAGAAAACTAGCTCCAATAACTATTGTTAGAGGGATAGGTGTTCCGAAATATATTGAGGCATATGTTATAATTTGCAAAGAAGTTTATCCAATAAATATATCACAGAAAGAGGCAATTAAAACAACAGCAACATTGCCAAAATCTATCTTTAATGCCGTATTTCTACAAACACTTATTAATAATCAAGAAGAGGGGGATATAAAAACAAGAGTAGAAAGGGCAGCACAGGAAGCCTTACAAAGATGTCACGAAGCAATCGAAATACCTATTAGGGGAGAGCCAAAGGATAAGGTACGGACAGAGGATGATCTAGAGGGTAGCAACGATAATAAGAAACAACTGTTACAGCAACTATTAAGTGAAGTATTTCCAGAAGAAGATGACGATGAAAAAGTAGAGAAAGCAATAAACATATTGTTAGATATAGAACACAGTAAATAAAAAAACTTTACCTGACTTGAGATCCCTTCCTAGCGATAGTAGGAAAAATACCCTTTTCAGCATCAATTAGTAATTTTTTTATATCCTCATTTGCAGCCAAATCTAAAGCTGTATGACCATTCTTATCTTTTACATTGATGTGCCTGTCTACATCTGGGATAGATAATACTAACCTCACAGTATCAGTATATCCAAGAATAGAAGCTGCCATAAGGACAGTACTGCCATCACCATCGCCTAGTCTTAGTTCTGTTATATCGGCACCTTTCTCTATTTTTTTCTTTACTCTATAATAAAGCTTCTTATCTGCCTGTCTAACTTTCTCTTGTATTGCCCAATCATTGTTGGTAGGCGTATCATCCACAAATTCCTCACTGTTACAATCTTTATAAGTGTCCATAGAGCTATATATGATAAATCAGATTACGGCAAGACCTTTCCCCTATATGTTTCGACAATATAAATAGAGACTTAAATCAATTTCTTTGAAATGGGTAAAACAGGGTTTCTTCATGTAAGCGGGCAAGAATTACGTCGGTGGCACTATTATAAATAACATTATTGGTTATAATTAAACCTGACAACATTTGTTACAGATTGACAATTTGTTGTCGATTACTATATACTCATTCTGTATTCATATTAAAATGTGGTGTATTATATGCGTCTTTCTATTGAAATAACTCCGGAACAACACCAACGCTTAAAGGCCGTGGCAGCTTTACAGGGGAAAACCATCAAAGATTATGTCCTTGAGCGATCTTTGCCGAACATCAATTCTGATAAAAATAACGAACTCAAACAGCTTGAGGATTTTCTAAAACCCCGTATTGAAGCCGCTGAAAAAGGCACTATTTCTAAAAAATCCGTGGATGATATTTTTGATGAAGTAATTCAAGAAGAAAACGGTAAAAAATGACCCTATATGAACTCACAAAAGATGCTGAAAACGACCTAAAAGAAATTGCCCGTTACACACTGAATAACCACGGTATAAAACAATTACAGCTTTACCGGGGGAAAATCAAAGACAAGCTAAATAAAATAGCTCATGGAGAAGTAATGGCACGTTCATTCTCCGAGACTCTTCCGCAAGTCCTTGTTACCAGATGTGAGCATCATTTGATATTTTACATCACCGAAAGCCGTGAGAAACCAGTCATCATAGGCATTATTCACGAAAACAGAGATATAGTTTCACATATAAAAAGCAGGATTTAGTATCATCACTCCTTTCATGATATATTTTATCAAAAACCTTAAAAGTTAGATTTGTAGGAATTAGCCTATATCAGCGACTTTCAATGATATAGCTTATGCACTTAATTTCTACAATAATAATATCACCATAATTTCCTTTAGTTCTAACTATTTTTTATCTATACATATTATAGATATCAAGGAAGTCAGCTTTCGACCCAAAGCGGACGTTATGAAGATATTAGAGGATATTAAGGAAAGTATGAGTAGCACGGCTAGAAATTATACGCCCAAAACACTAAAAAGGTTATTCGGGCTGTCAGGAAACCAGTGCGCATTTCCTGGTTGTTCTAAAATGCTTGTTAATGCAAACAATGCTAAAGACTCTAATATTTGTCATATTGAGGCGGCTAGCGAGGGAGGGGAAAGACACAATCCCAACATGTCCGATCCTGACCGAGCCGATTACTCAAACCTTATTTTGCTTTGTGTACAACATCACGATGAAACAAACGACATAGAAAAGTATACTGTCGACATTTTAAAAATCATGAAAATGGATCACGAAAGTAACTTTTTACATCAAAAGATTAAGAATAATCCATCAATGCTTAAAAATACTATCAATGCAATAGCTAATATGAATTTTGAGGATCCGCCAGCTGAAGAAAATCTTACTCCGTTCGATCCTAAAATTAAGATAATACATAACTCAATTAAAAGACACTCTGCGTTAATAAAAGAATATAAGGTTTATCATAAGAAGTTAAATTCTTTATATGATGAGCTTGAGTCACAGGGCTCACTAAAGAAAGAAAAGATCTTAAAAAATATAAATCTCTTATATATAAAGGTAAAGGGGTCTACTCTAAATTTTAACAATTTTACTTGTAAAAAATGCATCGCTATTATTTACAATCTCTGTTATAAATAATAACCCTATCGCAGATAAATCACCCTCTATATTTCAGCACATATCTTTGTCATTATGCTTTGCATTACTCAGAAAAAAAGTGCGGCTGAAGCCAAGTCATATTTCGAGCAGGAATTGAGTCAAGGTGACTATTACACCGAGGGTCAAGAAGTTGTCGGTATGTGGGGTGGTGAAGCAGCTAAAATGCTTGGACTTTCAGGACAGGTATTGCAACAAGATTTTGACGCATTAGTGGATAATATACATCCCGATAGCGGAGAATCTATTACCGCTCATCAGCGCAGTGATCGCACCGCCGGTTATGACTGCACTTTCAATGCGCCAAAGTCGCTTTCTGTGCTTTACGAACATAGCAAAGATGATAATTTACTCTCCGCTTTTCGGGAGTCTGTGCATGAGACAATGCAAGAAATTGAACAGAAGATGGAAGCACGTGTGCGCAAAGATGGCGCCGATCATAATCGTGAGACTGGTAATCTCGCCTATGCCGAATTTATTCACCATACGGCACGCCCTGTTGATGGCATCCCCGACCCACATTTGCACGCCCATTGCTTTGTGATGAATGCCACCTTTGACGGTGAGGAACAGCAATGGAAGGCGGGACAATTTCAAAATATTAAAGCGGAATCGCCTTATTATGAGGCAGCATTCCATGCAAGATTGTCACAGAAAATACATGATCTCGGCTATGGCATTGAGACCAAAGGTAAGTTTTGGGATATTGCCGGTGTTGATCAGGATATTATCGATAAATACTCGCACCGTACTGCCCAGATTGAACAGGTGGCACAAGATAATAATATCACCAATGCCAAGACTAAATCAGAGCTGGCAGCAACCACAAGAGAAAGCAAAAGCAAAGGGCTGACGCGTGATGATTTGGTAGAAATTTGGGATGCAAGGCTGACGGATGACGAACATTTTTCTTTGAGTCATTTAATCAATTCTGGCGGAGATAGTGACGAAGTAAGGATAACACCAGATAAAGCCGTGGATTTTTCGATTAATCATCTATTAGAACGACAATCTGCTGCCAAACTATCAACTGTTAAAGAACAAGCATTACGCGCCGGATATGGCGCAATTCATCCCGATGATGTCAAGCAAGCCTTAGCTGCGCGTGGTGATGTAGTTCATCTTGTGGTTAAGGGCAAAAATTCCATTACCACCAAGGAAGTTTTAAACGAAGAGCAGCATATCATCGACTTTACCAAAGACGGCTATGCGATGTGTCCTAAGCTCAATGATAATCACCAAATTAAGGCCGATTTTTTAAGCGCTGAGCAACAAAATGCAGTTCAGCATATCCTAACCAGCCGAGACCAAGTTATAGCCATACAGGGAAAAGCCGGAGTGGGTAAAACCACGCTGATGAAAGAAGCGATTGGTGCTATTACCACGAGTGGTACTAAAGTCTTCACCTTCGCCCCTTCCGCCGATGCATCACGGGGTGTCTTACGTGAGGAAGGCTTTGCTAATGCCGATACCGTAGCCAAACTATTAATCGACCAAGAAATGCAGAGCCAAATCAAAGATTCTGTCATTTGGGTGGATGAGGCGGGGTTATTATCCTGTAAAGATATGGGTGGTATTTTTGACATTGCCAAAGCACAAAATGCTCGTGTCATTCTCTCCGGTGATATCGCTCAGCATAGCAGCGTTCAACGTGGTGATGCTTTTTCTATATTACAAGATCACGCTAATCTACAACCTGCCAATATTGATACGATTCGCCGACAAAAGGGTGAATATCGTGAAGCTGTCACCGCCATATCCGAAGGTAAGATTGAGCAAGGGTTTAATATATTTGATCGGCTCGGCAAAATACAGCAGATTGATAATGAGCAAGACCGCTATAAAACCCTTGCCACTGATTATGTTGCTGTCATTGATAAGGGCAAAACGGCGTTAATCGTCTCCCCTACCCATAAAGAAGCGGAGAAGGTAACGAATGAGGTTCGTAGCCAGCTACAGGAAGCAGGTAAACTCAAGGGAGAAGCCCAACAATATACCGGCTATAAGAATCTGCAACTAACCGAAGCTCAGAAAACAGACACTCGCTTTTATGAGGTTGGGCAATGTGTTAAATTCAGTCAGAATGCCACAGGCATTAAGCGTGGTGAACGGTTACAAATAGTTGCAGTAGATAGACAAAAAAATACTGTCATGCTGGAAAATAACAAAGGAGAACAACGACAATTACCCTTGGAACATAGCAACCGCTTTAATATCTACACTGCCAAAAGCATAGAATTACAAAAAGGCGATAGAATCCGTATTTCCGAGGGTGGCTCTACTCTCGACAAGCATCGGCTGAATACTGGCAGCCTATATAATATTAAGGATTTTGACCGTCACGGTAATATCAAACTAACTAATGGCTGGTTATTAGGCAAGGATAGCGGAAATATCACCCATGGTTATGTTACTACCTCCCATTCATCGCAAGGTAAAACCGTGGATGAGGTTTTTATCGCCCAAAGTGCCGATTCTTTCCCCGCTTCCAATGCCAAACAATTTTATGTCTCTGCCAGCCGTGGCAAGCAAGATATTCACATCTACACTGATGATAAGGTCGAATTACTCAAAAATGTTGAAGAATCCGGGCAACGAATGAGTGCGACCCAAATGCTAAAGGAGAGTCAGGGACTCAAGAGCCAAGGACTTGACCGTTCCGAAGAGGAACAGAAATTAACGAATAGAAGCAAATTTATTGATCTCTACAAGAAATTTACCGTCATTCGTGATTATATGACGAAGGTCAAAGACAGAGTAGCACAACATATCTACAATCATCATCCCCTTCAAAACCATAATCAGCATGACAAAACCGCAAAATGGGCTGATCGCATAAAATCACAACATCGAGCCAATAATCTGGAACCAGAGATATAACTCTAAATAATATAAATGATAAATCTGATATCAAGGATTATATGATGAGTAATGTATATGACGATCTATTCACCAAAAAGCCCGATAATGAGGTTACTAAGGTTGAGGCACAACAATCAACCGATGATCAACAGGACGAGACAGAAGAAACGGCAATGTTCCATTGCCAGCGGGATAGTAGCAAAGCCGAGGCGCTGATTCTGGAAACCAAATCCGATATGTATAGCTTCCCCTACACTTATCTTGAGATCAAATTTACCAATAACTATAGTGAAATTATCGTCAAATTTCTGGCTGCCCATGTCACCATTAAAGGAAGAAACTTAAAACCGCTATTCCACGCCATCACTCATAAAAAAGTTAATTATATTCGCTCAGCCAAAAGAAATGAGCTTGAGAAAGATTATCCAACCTACATTGATGATATCGAAATAAAGGAATATGATATGGGGTAAATCTAAAAATTACCCGGTTTTTTGAGTATATCTACACACCAATGCAGCTATTACCCTAACCCGACCTTGCGCCACCAGCGTTAGGGATCGTTACCCGCAGGGCTGAGACTCACGCTTTTTGTGAGGCTCAGTTTTACTCAGTGAAAGTCTTTTCTTCACTGAGTAAAATAGAGCCCGACCCGCAGGGTAACGCCCGATAACAACAGCCAAAACACACCCAACAAGATAAACAGATTGAAAAAAATACAAACTGACAGAAATTATCACTTAATATTCATGCACAGCTTAATAATAAAATATTATATTTAATTTTGGCTAGATTATTATGTATCCCTCTAGCCTGAAGAACCCCGTTCGAGTCGTTGTTGTTCGCGCCTTAAACGTCTTTCTTCATCATGATCTTTCTTTGCCATGAGGGCGATAATAGTTGCGGTGGGAATAAATCCGTCGATTTGTTCGGTTGGGTCTATGGCTTCAGCAGCATAGATAAGCCCTTTTTTGCCGAACATGGCACAGCCAAAAGCGACCCCGATAATCTCACCGGCAAACGGCATGACAAATATAACCCGACCAACAGTCATATCAAAAGTATCGACCATGATTGATATATAGAATTTAAACCACCACATTATTGAGCCACGTCCCTATAAGATGCTGAATATTCCTTATTCTCATCACTCATAAATCCTGTTCGTGCTGTTCTTCCCGTTGGTCGTGTTCTACCGGTTGCTCATGCTCTGCGGGTGAAGACTGATAATTATTATTTACATCGATATCGATGTTGTAGAAACTATAAAAATTCTGCGTGTTGTCATGTGAAGATGTGTCGGACTGAATATTGTCCGTTGTGCTTTGACCGAACCAAGGTTCTTCGACGAGCTTGTGGCGTATATCGTCAATAGCGGAGGTAAGTGCTGAAATGTTTTGTGCTGCCTTGCTCATTACCGCTTCCTGCATGATAATAGCTTGCAAATTATCACAATATCTAATGGATTGGAATATCAGTATGGGAATTTTTTCCGGTATTTTTCAGCGTTCGGATAATGCAATAACCGCACCTCATGAGCTAGGGTTGGCGGATAATAATAATCTCTCCTACCTATATCACCAGGAGCAACCGCTTTTACAATTAACTAAGAATGATAGATTTGCAGTGCATAATGCTTTTGAAGGTGTGCAGATATTCGGCGGTACGGGTTCGGGTAAAACCTCCGGTTCCGGTCGAGCATTAGCACATGCTTTTCTTCGTTCGGGCTGGGGAGGGCTGGTTTTATGTGCAAAACCCGAAGAACGAGCGTTATGGGAACGATACGCCAAGGACACCAATCGAGAAGATTCTATTTTAGTTGTGGACGGCAATAATGACATAGCCACTGGTGGCTTAAGCTTCAACTTTATTGATTATGAGTTGGCACGAATTGATAGTGGGGCAACGACTGATAATGTGGTTTCGGTGTTACTGAATATTATTGAAGCATCGAAGAAGAATAAAAACAGCCAGGCAGAAAATCCCTTTTGGCTTGATGCAAGTCGAGAGTTTTTAAGCAATGCGATTGATGTGTTATTCACCGCCTATGGGCGGGTTAAGTTAGCAGATATTTTTAAACTGGCACAAAGCACTCAGCGCAGTGAAGAAGAATTGCAAAATCCGGAATGGCAGGAAAGATCATTTTGCTTTAAAACTATCCGTATTGCTTATCAAAACCCCGCTCGCCCGATGAACAGAATGGATTTAGAAACGGTTGCGAATTATTTTAGATATACATTCGGGACATTGGATAATCGCACCCGCTCTAATCTCATGGCGACTTTATCAGGCATGATTAGCCCCTTTATGAAAGGCAAGCTGAGAGAATTATTATGCAGTGATACCAATATAGTGCCTGAAATGACCCATGAAGGGGCAATAATCATTCTTGATTTACCGATTAAGACATGGGAACAATCGGGGATTGTGGCACAGCATATATTCAAATATGCTTGGCAACGTGCCACAGAACGCCGAACACAAAATCATCATACAAGACCTGTTTTTCTCTGGGCGGATGAATGCCAGCTATTTACAAGCAGCTATGATAGTGAATTTCAAAGCACAGCTAGATCCTCAAAAGTCTGTACCGTTTATATTACCCAGAGCATAGAAGCTTATTTGCACGCTCAAGGTGGCAATGAACATGCTGTATACAGCATGTTAACCAATTTTCAGACGAAGATATTTCATACGAATACCGATAATCGTACCAACCAATATGCCGCTGATTTAATCGGTAAGTGGCAACAATGGCGCCATAATCAATCTAGCTCTAGCGGTTACAGCCAGACAGAAGGACGAAGTGCTAATAGCTCATCGGGTTGGTCAAGTAGTCATGGCAGTAGTGGCGGAGGCACACAATCGAACTCTTCAAGCGGTAGTTCGGGCAATAGTGGTTATGGTGCTTCAAACAGCGAAAGCACCAGTAATAATCAAAGCAGTGGCAGCCAAGAAGTCATTGATTATCTATTGCAACCGTCTTTCTTCACCTACCATCTCAGAAAAGGCGGGAGAAAAAACCGCTTCATGGTTGACGGGGTAGTCATCAATGGTGGTCAAATATGGAGCAATAACACCCCTGCCTTGATATGTGAGTTTCCACAGAAGTAAAAAACAATAAATGATGAAACAACAACCGACAACCAAATAACCAAAAGAAAACAAAAAATGTTTAGATTATTATCTCAATTATTTTCATTCATCGGAAATGTTATTTATTTGCTCAGCTACCCGTTTTTATGGGTGATCGGTATTTTATTATTTGTGATTCTCAGAATAGGCTTATATCCGATTATTAGCTGGATGCTTGCCTCATGGTTTTTTATTCTTAATCACTATTATGGTTTTAACTCAGAAATAGCGATACCCTTCACCGGTGGCTATATAGAAACGGGTAATGATTACGCTGTTATAGTATTAGTTATCATATTTGCGCTAGCGCCTTTTTTCGCCTCTCAGCTTTATCGATTTATATTTCCTCGTGGTCTTTTCTATTTTATCATCGATCCGTTATCGATAAAATTTAGGAAAGTCGCGCCGATCAGCCGACCAAAGAAAAAACAAAAGAAGCAAAAGCCCTACGCTGTTAAAGTCATCGTTCCCACCCTGCCAACAGAAGGCATCAGCCACATAGTCACCCGCTTGCCCCCTCACCTACAGCGTTTTATCAGTGGCGTTGATCTACCGACAGAACAGCAACGCCAAGAGGAAGAACAAGGAATAAACAACGAAAGCGATAATAACGATAATAATCGTGATAGAGAAACCGTCACAGGGTAAAAAATTGAATAATTAAAACTCAGCAAGTCACTATAACTTTTATATAACAATGCCTTTTAAGCCTTTCCTATAAAGGATATTAAGTAATTTAAGATTACCGCCTTTAGGTGTTACTTCTCCCCTCTCCCATTTTTGATAGGTTGAAGGGCTGATATTGAGATATATTGCCATAATATTCTGGCTTAGCTTTTCTCTTAACCTGATATTCTTAATTTGCTGAGGTGATAGTTTCTCTACATCCGGTATTGCTAAAGCTTCAATTTCTCTCATCGTAACCGTATCAAAATCACAGTCTTTAGCCGTTTCTAATGCTACATCCATTAGTGATTGTTTTTTAGTCATTATCATTCCTCCATCTTCTCTTGTGTTGCTTTAACCAAACTCCCTTTTTCCAGTAACTTATTAAGTTCATCATTGGTCATATTCAGAAAATTCTTCGCCAAAATTTTATAAGCGGTTTTTTCCTTGTCGGTGATATTTGCTCTCTGATTTTTTTCAAATCCATAAAGAAAAAAAGCACGGTCATTAATTTTTACAGCAAGAAGTGTTCTGGCACTTTTTCTTTTACCTCGCCCCTTATTAGCAACACGCTTTTTATACAAACCGCCGCCGTAATTTGCATCTATCTGACCATTTTCTATTTCTTGAATAGTTAAAACCAGTTGGTCGTCAGATATTCCTTGTTTTACAGCCCATTTATGAAATAAGCGTGTTTTAAATACAGACACGAAATATACCGCTTTATCTTTAATTATAGTATTAATTACTATAGTAACAATTACCATACTTATTGAGGAAGGTCAAGTATTAACCGTATCCATAGCAAGAATCTCTCGAATTGTCGCCCAACATCGACAACCATATAGAGTAATTATCACTCTCATTCCGACGGAACATTAAGTACCTTTGTAGGATTCGAGCCTTTATGCTATAACGTGACAAGCTAACAGATACGAGATTGTTTAAATTATGGCTCGAAATCCTTACGTTATTACGGTTAAAGATCGTTCAGCGGGTGAAAATTACATCAGTCGCAAGTTACATGAAGAAACATTATTCGATGATGATGAATTATACCCCAGTGCCAGACGGTCATTTACAAAAGCCCGAGGAGATGCAGACAAGCTAAATCTCTGGTGTGAGAATCATTTGAATAGTGAGCAGTGGATACAGCTTAAAAACGCCATAAGAGCCGCTAGGAAGCGCAAGAACGACCAAACAGGTACAAATCAACCTCCTGCGACAATTACCCTCTCACGGGACGCATGGACGGTATTATCCGACCTATCAAAGCATCATGGGTTAACCTTATCGGAATTTATCATTAAGAAGCATGAAAAGGCGTGGTTTAAATTATGGGAGTAGAGATTATTCGACAGCAGAAAATAGAAGCAGTACAACACAAAAGAACAGCATCACCCAAATGATACCCATCCGATAAATCAAATCTGTCAAACCTCCTTTTTTCTCCAAAATTTTCTTCATCTGACTTTTTCAGTGTTTTTCAAGGAAAGCCCCCCTTATACAAAGGGGGGCGAGGTCTTCCCCCCTTGCTCCCTTCTCCCTCAAGAAAGCGAATCCTAACATGTCAAAGCATACACGATCAATAGGGTAGACCCTAAAGATCGTTTTTTATTGTTCTTCCATCGCTGAAAATCCGGCGATGGAAGACGATAAACAAAAAATGGGCATAAAAGAAACAATTGCGGGTAGGCTTAAAGCCAAACGGGAAGAATGTGGACTCTCACAGGATAAATTGTCAGCAAAAGCAGGGATTTCAACACGTTACTATCAAGCGATAGAAACAGCAAAAAAGCAGCCGAGCCTCGATATTATCTTTAAACTTGCACTAGCTTTCGGCTGTGATTACACAGAATTGACAAGTCCTGCTTGGAATAATTGGCTTGCCCAAGAAAAAAGGGATTAAAACCACGATTACGGGTAAAATTGTTCGCTATTTAATCTTTACATTGTTAATGTGAGCTTGTCACGGTTAGAGTGACGCGTAAAAACCATCCGTTTAAATTATCATCCATGAAAGATTTTTATTCACTTTCAGAGTTAGAGAGCAATAATTACTCCTATCGCTCAAGCCTATTTTAAAGCCCGCTAAGCAGTATTTATTCTTTTCCGCTACCTCACTATAAAAAACGTAACTTTATTACTTACGGGGCTTATATGTGGGTTTAAATGGCATTTAATCGTTTAACTCACACTTTGCCATGGCTATTGTTTTTTACTCATCTGCTTTTTATTGAGTGACGGAGGAGTTTGAGGGGGAACACCTCAATTTAATGCTTTTAGTGGTGAGCGATTAGCGAACTCATTTAAAAGCTTTTGGGTTTTATGTTTTGATTTGTTTTGCGTACTCGTAGTAAGAATTTTTGTATTCTGCTTCTCATGTCGTGACAGGAACAAATTAGCTGGAGCGTGAGCGAATACAAGGAGGAACGCAGGAAAAACGGGTTTGGTACTTTCTTTCATCGTATAAAAACGTTTTTTTGTTTTTGTGGGATGAAAGAAAGTACGGCTTTTGTTTTTTTGAGTAGTCCTTGTATTTTAGCGAATGCGGAGGCTAATCTTGTGTATGGCATGATATGAGAAGCAAAGAGCAAAACGAGGGAGCTGTTTTTTGAGAACGGAGTGAACAAGAAAATATATTGGTTATTTGTGAAGCGTAGCAAACAAATTCATTATGTCTTAAAAACACTCAAAGCAAGATTAAACCCCCTTCCCGTACTTCATCCATCAAGAAATGTTTTTAAATACCCTCTAAAACGCCGAGAAATGGACTACAAGGTATGAACAGTTAAAAAAGGTAGATTTGCTTACCAAATAGAAAAGTGGTTCTGTATGAGCTTCTATGCAGCCAAAATCACTTTTCTATTTGGTAAGCTAACTTTTTGATGCTTTGAGTAATAGTGCAGAGCTTAAAAATAATCTTCCGCCTATCATCTAACCAAATAATCAAAATTAAGATTGGTGAGCGAAGCGAACTCAATAGCACTTGACTTTAAATCCTTAAAACTTTGTTGCTTAATTATTAATCTAAATGGGTACCGTTTCATCTCACTAAAAATTTTTTGCCCTGCGACCTATTCCCACGACTTTAGGTTTAAATTTTATCCGAATAATTTCGGAGTTGAAATTTGCAAAAAAAGTTATCCACATATGCACAAGACAGGTAACAAGGAATAAAGGATATTATAAAGGAAAGGAAGGGAAGTTATCCACAGGATAACATATTGATTATAAAAATTATTTTTCTCTGACCTAGGAGTTAAACCTTCCGTGAAGGCTATTTTTTAACCAAAAATTAACCGAAATTAACCGACCTAGGAGTTAAACCTTCCGTAAATTAACCGACCTAGGAGTTAAACCTTCCGTAAATTAACCGACCTAGGAGTTAAACCTTCCGTAAATTAACCGACCTAGGAGTTAAACCTTCCGTAAAACTTGATCAAATTATGACCTAGGAGTTAAACCTTCCGTGACCTAGGAGTTAAACCTTCCGTAAGTAGGAGTTAAACCTTCCGTAAGTAGGAGTTAAACCTTCCGTGAATAAATAGTTATCCACAGATAAATATTTGTAAAAACCATTAATTTTTATTCGATTCTTGGTGGTTAAATTTATAGTATTTATAAACCCAAAATAGATCATCATTTATAATAACAAATGAGAATAAAAATGAATTCGGTGATTGGTTCTACTTTATGAGCTATTTCTATCCACCCCTCCACTAAAATTATGGATAATGTTACTTAATGGCTGTTATTTCTTCTTTTGCTAATTTTTGACGCTTATTAGCTGCTTTAATTGATCTGACAAAATTAGGATGAGCCATTAAAATATATTCAATATTTTCTATTTTCCCCTTATATCCTATAACTCTATTTTCCGTATAATTGAGGATAACTTTTAAGGCTTTCAATTCTTCTAAAGAAAGGGTTACTTTGTTTCTTCTATCCTTTGGTGTACCAGTACCAGAAAGAATACCGCTATTTTTATAGATTTCTGAATAAAGAATTTTATAGGGGGTGGAAAAATCAGCATATACATATTTATGGGATAATAATTTATGCAGCCATCGGGATAGATGATTTTTCATACTCATGCCTAGCGCATAATCATATTGGCGATATGTTATATTTTCTAGGCTAGTACTAAGAATAGATGGAAGCCGAGCAGCCCAACTATTGTCACGGTCTTCCATATATTCATCATGGCCAATTCTGACCATATCGGATAAAACAGCACTGCTATAAAATAATTTATCATTTATATATAGCTTTATTACTGAGCTAGATAATATTTCCAATGCTTCACTAATCTCATTTTTATTAAGCGTTTTTTTTCTCTTCTTTAGTTCCTTATATATCATATGCAGAGAAAATTTGACCCAGCTATCACGCTCTTTTTGATCATGAATACCATATTGCTGATCAGTGAATATCTTACGCAATACATCTTCAATGATCTCTTCTCGGGCGCTTGGATAATAATCTATAAAGCTGCCATCAGGCTGTTTAACCGATGCAGGCTGAACAACAATTTCACAGGGTACGTTCTTATATTCAAACTGATATTTAAGGATGGGTAAGCGTTTATCGATATTTCTTAAAATATTTTGCTGTCTTTTGGATACAGAATATTTGGGTATCCAATCCCATAACTCTACAGTATTAGATAGTCCATCATCGTCTCCTAGAAATTTACTAAACAAATCATACTGCACAGATTTAGTCGTCTTCACAGGCATTTGCTTTCTCAATTCATCACCACTATGTTTTATAGAAATATCATCCATGATACGCAGCTTTCTTAAAATGTGAATTTCATAAAATGCAGATATTATAAAATTCTAATATCTAGACATTCACTTTTTTATCACCATTAACTATTTCTGCAATAGTTGGATAGCCCTTTTCTTTAAAGAGTAATTCTAATCCTTCCATTACTAAGCTATTTATAGAAGTTTTTTTATGTCTCTCAGTAAAACAGATTGTTTGCAAGGCATCATGTAATCGAGGGTCATAATAAATAGGAACCTGTTTTTTATCATTTCTGGGAATGCTCCGCGCCTTTGGTTCTGACGGTGACGATTCATTAACAATTTTTACCGGCTCAGCTTTTATCTCTAATGCCTTGCCTAAATTCATTTGTGCTTTTTTAGCCATTTGTTAAACGCTCCTCTTTAGCCTTTATCCATTTAAAAATTTTGGTTACTTCTTCAGCACCCTTATCTTTTGAGCTAAATTCAATAATCGCCTGATTATTAGCATAAGCCCTTTTGTAGCTTTTTCGTTCCATAGTGGCTGTTGGGCAAACCAAGCCAAGAGCTGATAATGTTTGAGTGGCTTCTTCCTTATCACTTCCTGTTGATGGGCAGCGTGTTACGACAAAACAAAATAGGCTTTTTTTTGTCCGTACCGTATCAACAGTAGGTACACATGAGCGGCAATCATCTAAGGACGGCTGACAAGGAATAATGCAGAATGTCGCTAATTCCACCGCTTCTGTATATTGAAGACTTTCACGCCCTGCGGTATCAATAATGACAATATCAAATTTATGAGCCTTTGCATGCTCTATATTTTCCTTGAGCATGTCATGGGTGCAACTGATTAACATAGGTTCTTCATCATCCCTTGCTTCCCACCATTTAGTTGCAGATTGCTGAGGGTCTAAATCAATAAGTAAAACTTTATTACCTTGCTTAAAGGCCTCTACAGCCAAATTAGTAGCAAGAGCGGTTTTTCCCGCACCGCCCTTTTGATTGGTTATTGTCCAAATTCGCATTTCAAGATACTCCGACTTTATGCAATTCAGATTTTTTAACACTCAGAAACTAATAAATCAAGAAATTATACGACTAAAAAATCATAATGTCTGCATTTTATAAAATGCAGACATTATGATACTTGGGTCTTTTAGAATACATGCTTATAAATATCAGTAACAATCATCCAACTATCATTGTTCAAAACTTAACGCTGAATTACTCCTGATAATGTTTTTGATAAATATCCATCAGTTAAATAATCCCATTTTATGTGTTGATGGAAAATATTAGCCGTGCTATGTTCAGCTTTTACTTACATCACATAGGCGCAATATATTGCCGTGATATCGCTGTCTCGACAGACCTGTCTCTCAGGGAGAAATTATGAGAACCCGCATGACTCTGATGTTTTTTAATCCTTCAATATTCATTTCTATTCACAATAGCAGGGCAGGGCGCTGGCATTTTAGCCGACCATAAAATTACTGATTCTAGATTAGCTCTACTCACCCCTAGATCATTTTGCTTGAATATTGAGAAATATTGATAATGTATCGCATCAGGTTTGCTGTCCTGCCTTTTCTGATTTTTGTTTTTTTGTTTCTGAATAGTGGTTGTTCTTTGTTTGAAGGTGATGACGACGACCCACCGGGAAAGACTAATGTCGGTCCAACTTTTACTTTACCCATTGGTCAAAAGATTGTCCCACTGGGTTCGTCGCTAACATTTCAAGTCGAGGGTAGTGACTCTGATAGTGCTAACGAATCGCTGATTTATTCGGTTGCTCCTCTACCTTTACCGCCCAATGCTTCTTTCAATAGCAAAGACGGCATCTTTAAATTCCGCCCGGCAATTAACCAAGTCAAAGAATTCGAATTTACCTTTACCGTCAGTGATGGAGAATTATCTGGCTCTGAAATCGTGCCTGTTATTGTAACCGGAGCTACGGGAATCACGGGATTGTCAGGCAGATTACTTGATGCTAATGATGCAACTCAGGGCATTGAAACACCGATTACCAATGCCTCTATTTCTTTGCTCGGCACAGGCTTGCCTGGTACAGACCTGTCCGGTGGGCTGATGAATATCGCCCTCACTGCCGTATCAATAACCGATCCTGTTTTTGTTCCTCATCGAATTATGAAAAAACCTCTCGCTGCTTAGCCTGAACGGACTGACCGATCTGTTTT
>Ga0316206_1001184_pt1 | contig 25270 bp, 26 predicted proteins | sample 6monthpyrite_MG_FD_204942 | JGI IMG/M metagenome (GOLD analysis project Ga0316206, IMG submission 204942) | Microbial mat bacterial communities from mineral coupon in-situ incubated in ocean water Damariscotta River, Maine, United States -... | ecosystem: Environmental > Aquatic > Marine >... | reverse complement strand
GTTAAGGAACATGACCATCAGGGACAGTCCGCTGCTTTTTAGCGCCCTGTCCCATGTGGTAATTCCGATCAGATGGGCAGTGCGATAAGCGACTCCGCTCTGCTCTTGGTGGACTCAACAAGGGGACAGAGCGCCAAAAAACGGCGGTCTTTCCCCGAGGGAGATGTTCCCTGGCAGGGCAACTTGTCAGCAAGCAAAGCAATCTAACGAACGTCCACTTCAGGGTGTTTTGAGACACCGGTCCACAGTCAGTATTATCTATAAATTTAGGGCTTAACCAGGCCTAGCTTTAACGCTTCCAGCGTCGCCTGTGCTCGGTTAGAGACATTGAGTTTTCCGTAAATGCTTTTCAAATGACTGGCAACCGTATTGGATGTGATGCCTAAAATTTCAGCCGCTTCATTACGACTTAAACCTTTAGCAATTGCGCCCAGTATTTCTTTTTCACGGCCGGATAAATCAGGCTTGTCAGATGGTTGTATGTCATTATGAAAGTGGCTAATCATTTTACGCGCAATAGCCGGAGAGATTGGCGGCTCTCCTTTGATAATGCCTTGTAAACTTTGGATGAACTCATCAGTGGTTTGTTCTTTCAATAAATATCCCTGTGCACCCGCTTCCAGTGCGGGGAATAAATAATTATCATCATCAAAAATAGTTGCCACCACACAGTAAGTGTTTGGCGATTTTTGAGTGATTTCGCTGATGATTTCAACGCCATTACCATCGGGCAAATTCAAGTCAATCAGAGCTAAGTCGAGTTGTGTTTCAGTAATGATTTTTCGAGCTTGCGCTAAACTCGAAGCTTCAAATAATTCGACTTCAACAAACGCCTGGCGAATAATTTGAGTTAACCATTCGCGGGTTTCCGGGTGATCTTCTAAAACCAGTACATTATGCATATTATTGTTCCGTAGTATCTGCAATCATAAAATCGATTCTCACACAGCTGCCTTTGTTTTCGCCAGTTTGTGGGTCGCTCAGGTTAAACCAGTTAGCATTACCGCCCAGCTCCTGGGCTCGGGTTTTAATATTGTTTAAACCTTTGCCCGGTATGCAGCTTTTCAAATCAAAGCCCTTGCCATTGTCACTGCACTCTACGGTGAGTTTTAACTGGTTTAAGTCAAAAATAATTTCCATAAAATCAGCGTCTGCATGGCGAATAATATTGGTGGTAACTTCGTGTAGCATGCGGTTTAAATTGATGTGTTGGCGGGGTGTGAAGCTGTAGCCGATTAAATCATCACCCTGGTGCCATATTAACTGCATTCCAATAGAATTTATCCTATCTTGAATTTCAGAACGCACATCCATAATAGCATCTAGTATCAACGCTGTTGATTTATTGTCAAGCGTGTAAATGGCGTTTCTTAATGATTTTAGAATGCTACGTGAAATGGCAATGCTTTTTTCATCTTTGACGGTGTGAATTAGCGTTAACATGCGCGCTGCCACATCATCATGTAAATCGCGAGCAATACGCTGGCGTTCAATCGCAGCGCCTTTTTCAAAGGCTTCTTCTATGGTGATAAATTGAATGGTTAATTTTAAAAGAGATTCAGCGAGTTCCACGTCATCAGAATTAAAGAGTGTTGTTTTGTTTTTGCTACTCAGAATATAGCCATATTTAAATAATACGGACGGCACTTCCAGTATGTTCTGTTCATCGTTGATGAGGCAGTGACTTATTCTATGAGTTGATTTTTTTAAAATGCAATCAGAAAAAAATCGTTGCAAAATAGATTTCCAGCGACTATCGATAGATGTGCCACTACTGGAAAACTCCTCAATGAGGAAAGGTAGATTTTTTTCCAGACTCTTATGCACTAACAATTAACCTGCTATTTATGTAACATTGTTGTTAAGTTATATTCGACCCATTGTCGAAAAACTTTTAATAAAAGGTGACGCCATCAATGGGTTTTTAATCATTGATTTGAAATCGCCTTCAACAAATTTTAATTTACCGGTGGTGTAGGCCAGACCTAATCCGGTTGAACCCACTTCACGCTTAAACCATTCTTTCCAGTGGCCTTCTTTGGCACGTAAATCCCAGTTTAGTTTCTGGTCATTATACTGCCCGGCTTCTACTGCATAGCCATCTTTAATAACAATGCAGCTGCGAGGCTTGTCTTCATCTGGAAAACCATAACCGATAGTAGAAGAAAAATTAATTTCTTTAAGCTCTCGAGTCAGGTATAAGTCTTTGTTCCATTCCTGCATGTACTTATTCATCCATGCCGTATCAAATATTTGCAACATATTATGTTCCGTTAAATCGTAAATAGCTGAGGTGTGCTCAGCATTCCTGTTTGTTATAAAAAGCTCTGACTATTATCCGTTTATACGGATTTTTTGCTGTTGTGCCAGGTGTTATTTTAGCTCCATGGTCATAGCGTGTATATTGTTTTGTTTTAAAGTGCTAAGTGTTTCACGTAGCGTTGTTGGGTTGCTAAACGGGCCTATTCGAACCCGATGCCAGTTATCGCGATTAATGTTTACGCTCTGTATTGAAGACTGAACGCCTAACAGCGCTAGACTGGCTTTAAGGCGTTCGGCATCGTGCTGGTTTTTGAATGAACCTGCTTGCAGTAAATATTTTTTTCCGCCCTGGGTGTTCGCCGCAGCCGGTTGAATATTTACATTAGTGGTTTTTTTGGTTTGTATTTCAGGTTCGGGTACAAAAACTTCCAGCTCAGAGAGAATAGTATAAAATTCGAAGCGGGGTTTTTTGTTCGCATTACTTTGGGTGGCGTTTTCTGCGGCGTTAATATCTGCGTTATTATTGCCGTTATTAACCTGAGTCTCCTGTTGTTGCTCGCGGGCCTTTTTTAGCTCCTGCTTTACCGCCTCAGTAAAACTAACTTCTTCCGCAGGTTGCTTGCCGAGGTAAACCAGAAACGAGGCAAACAAACCAATCGCCAGTCCAGCGAGCAACCACATATAACCAGGTACCGGTTTTTTATTCGACATATTTCGCCCTTTTAAATCACGTCCTGCTGACATTACATGCTTTCCGGCGCACTAACACCCAGTAGTTTCAAGCCATTGTTTAAAACATGACGAGTCGCATTAATTAAAGAAAAGCGTGCATTACGTATGGCTTCTTCATCAACAATAAACTGATGTGCGTTGTAATAAGTGTGCAGCTCATTGGCTAGCTCGCGCAAAAAGTGCGCTAACTGATGCGGCTCTTCATTGAGTGCAGATTTCTCCACCACTTCTGGATATTTTGCCAGCGAAGTGACCAGCGCAGTTTCATGAGCTTCTTTTAATAGTGCAATATTTTCGCTACCCATTTTTGCATCGTGGCTAAAGCCTTTTTCTGACATCTGGCGGAAAACGCTGCAGATGCGCGCATGGGCATATTGAATATAATAAACCGGGTTGTCGCTGCTTTGCGATTTGGCTAAATCTAAATCAAAGTCCATGTGCTGTTCACATTTGCGCAGTACATAAAAGAAACGTGCCGCATCATTGCCCACTTCTTTGCGCAAATCGCGCAAGGTCACAAATGAGCCAGAGCGGGTAGACATTGGCACACGCTCGCCGCCGCGATATAAAATGGCAAACTGTACCAACAATACATCGAGTTTATTTACGTCATTACCTAACGCTTGTAAGGCGGCTTTTACCCGCGGAATGTAACCGTGATGGTCGGCGCCCCAAATATCAATCACCCGATCAAAACCGCGCTCCAGCTTATCCATGTGGTAAGCAATGTCGGAAGCAAAGTAGGTGCTTTGACCGTTGTCGCGAACCACCACGCGATCTTTTTCATCGCCGAATTCAGTCGATTTAAACCACAGCGCACCGTTTTTTTCATAAATATAATTGGCTGCCTGTAAGCGCTCTACCGCTTGTTTAATTAAGCCTTTGCCCGCCAGGCTTCTTTCTGAAAACCACTCTTCAAATTCAACGCCAAACTCTTTTAGGTCGTCTTTGATATCATCAATAATGATATTTAGACCCAAATCAAAAACCTGCCGATAGGATTCTTCGCCGAGCAATGTTTTGGCGCGCTTAATTAATGCGTCAATATGAATTTCTTTATCACCACCAGCGGGTTCATCGTCGGGAATGTCTTCAAAGACGGCGGCCACCGGGTGCATTAAGTTTTTATCGTGCTGGGCAAATAATTTTTCGGCAATGTCTTTTACATACTCACCTTTATAGGCATTGCTTGGAAATAGTATCTCGACACCACAGTGTTGCAGATAGCGCAACCAGACACTGGTTGCCAATATATCCATTTGACGGCCCGCATCATTGACATAATATTCGCGGTGCACGTCAAAACCAACGGCGCTCAGCAGTGATGCCACGGTTGCACCATAAGCTGCGCCACGACCGTGCCCAACATGTAATGGGCCGGTGGGGTTAGCCGAGACAAATTCAATTTGCACTTTGCGCCCGCCGCCAATATTGCTGAGGCCATAGGTTTCTGCCTGGGTATTGATGGTATTAATTACTGACAGAGAGTTACTCTGGCTCACGAAAAAATTAATAAATCCGGGGCCGGCAATTTCGACCTTATCTAAATCGCCGTGCTCGGGCAGAGCATCAATTAATAACTGGGCCAGTTCGCGGGGATTTTTTTTCGCAGGCTTGGCCAGCATCATCGCCAGGTTGCAGGCAAAATCACCGTGCGAGGGATCTTTAGTGCGGCTGAGTTGAATGTTATGAGATACATCAGAGGCAATAACACCGCTGGTTTTCAGGCTACTGAGGGCCTGAGTTAGCAGGGTCTGGATAGTGTTTTTCAATGTGCTGGCCGGTTAAAAAATGTGAGGGCAAATTTTACATGCAGATGGGGTTAAAAGCTAATGCCGGCAACTAAATCGCCCGTTTAAGTTTCAGCCAGAATTTTTTCAGTCATTGATATTGCCTGCGCGAGATAACCCGATCCAAATAAATTCAGGTGATTCATGATGTGGTACAAGTTATATAGGGTTTTACGCTGGTTAAAACCATCATCAAGTGGCCAGGCTTCATTATAGGCATCATAGAATTTGTTATTGAAACCACCGAAGAGTTGGGTCATCGCAATGTCGGTTTCGCGGTCGCCGTAATACAGTGCCGGGTCAAAAATAACCGGTGTGCCATCGGCTAAGGCTGCGGCATTGCCGCCCCATAAATCCCCATGTAAAAGAGAGGGGGTGGGGTTATGCGTGATGATACAGTCTAATTTATCTAACAGGGATTCGATGAGTGGCGTGAGTGCGCTGCCATAACCGTTACGTTGGGCAAGCAGTAGCTGGGGACGCATGCGATGCTCACGCCAGAAGTCAATCCAGTTATGGGTGAGTGTATTTTGTTGCGGCGTTGCGCCAATGACATTATCCCGGTGCCAGCCAAATTGGGCAGAGCGAATGCGGTGCATAGCGGCTAACTGTTGGCCTAACAGAGCAGCGTCTGGCTGCCCGGATAGTGCCAAATGTTCGAGAACCAGATAAGTCTGGGATTCATAGTGGCCGTAGCAAATGGGTGTGGGTACCCGCACCGGCGCTAATTCAACTAATTCCTGCAGCGCTAACATTTCAGTTTCAAACATCAGGCGGTGTTCGATCCCGTTTAATTTTACAAAATAGTGTAAATGCCCATCACTGACTCGATACGCCGTGTTGATGCAGCCACCCCCCAGGCTTTCGCGATGCAGAATTTCAAAAGACTGCCCGGTGTGTTGGCTAATGTGTTTTGACAAATGTTTCCACAGGTTCATATCGTCGGCTCGGGTTGGTTCGCTTATGTTTTTGGGACTTTATCGGTGTTAGCATAGGCAGATTATCCAGTGCGAGTGCAGAAGTAAATATGTCAAATACGCCCAGTTATTCTGAAATTGAAAATGTGATCCATGCATTTTATGAAAAAGTCATCCAGCACCCCACGTTAGGGGTGTTTTTTGCGCATATTGAACATTTTTCTGAGCATGAAAAGCGCATTGTCGATTTTTGGTGGATCAGTATGGGGGGTAAACTCGAGCAGCCGCCGAAGATTGATATGATTGGAAAGCATTTTCCGCTGGGTATTAAGCAAGCGGATCTGGAAACCTGGCTGGCTTTGTTTAGTGAAACCCTGGAGCAGCAGTTGACAGAAAACAAGGCCATATTCTGGATGGATAAAGCCATGGTGATCGGTGCGCGGCTCAAGCAAATAGTGATAGATAATCAGGCAATGGGCGTACAAATAAAAGAAAAATAAGGGCAAAGCCTATTGAGCTGGGGACCGCCATATTGGTGTTATGCACAAAGGCTTATTTATTTACGTCACATCTGGTTGTTTTTTGACCAATCAAAGTTCGCAATTCGTAACTCATTGTTTTTATTTGATTTTATATGTGATCAAAATATAAACAAAGTGTTACACAGGGTATAAAATGAGCCTGTTCAGCGTTTTTTTAAGACCTTACTAACAGACTTATCCACAGGATTAGGGGATAAGTTTTTATAGCTATAAAAAACAATGGCTTATGCGGTGTAATTTAATGTTTTACTCTAGGTTATAATAGTAAGGTTTAAATATATTCGAATAAAAATGCTAATTTTAGACGCTAAATCGCTATTCAAGACAATACTTATGCACACTAACAAGCCATTACTAGCCTGAATGGGTGATAAGACTGTATATGTAGTATATCAAGAGAAACCTGCCTCTAACGTGTTGTAATTTATAGTGTTTTTTTCTGTCTGTTTTTCGATCAATTTAACCCGGTGTACGCTCTAATCAGTAGCAGGTCGTTCAAACGAACACTTCTCCACAGAGTTATCCACAGCTTATGTGGAAAAGATAACTAACATGCCAAAATTGTATTTGTCGAGAATTTTTTTATTTAAATTTCAAGTCTCCATTTTACGGCCATTCACTGGCACAATACGCGCATGCAAAAACCATTAATTGCCCGAGTTGCCGTAGCCGTTCCCCTTTATAGTCTGTTTGATTATTTATTGGTAGATACGTTATTTAGTGAATCTGAGCCGGTGGCAGGCTGTCGTGTGCGGGTGCAGTTTGGGCGCAAAACACAGGTGGGAATGATCGTCAGTATCGGTGACGAGTCAAGTTATCCCATCGCAAAATTGAAACCGGTGCTCGAGGTTGTTGATGCACAGCCTGTTTTACCAAAGGATTTACTGAAATTGTTGCAGTGGGCGGCGGCTTATTATCATCATCCTCTAGGGGAAGTGATTTTTAGCGCACTACCTAAACGCCTGAGAGAGGGGGAAGCGGCGCAGTTAAAATCGGAACACCACTGGTGGTTAACCGAGGCAGGCCGTGTTCTTGATGCCAGCAGTCTTAAACGAGCACCCAAGCAGGCGGCATTATTACGTTATTTGCAAAATGCGTCAGATGTAGTGTCTGATGTTGGGGCAGGTGTTGATTCAGGCATCACGCTGGTCGGCGAGCCTGAAATTGAGTCAGAAGGTAAGCCAGACGCTGTCTGTGAAACCTCATCAGCCACAGAATGGGTTGCCAGTCAGCTAAATGCAGACTGGGATAACTGGCGTGCACCACTGGCATCGCTGGTGAAACAATCGCTGGTTGAGGTGACAGAGAAGGTACAGAGTATTAGCCTCAAAACCACCGCACACGGGCAACCATCGTCAGCTGTTAGTGTGTTTACGCTAAATCCAGAACAGGCCAGTGCGGCAGAGGCAGTGGCTAATGGCCTGAATTCATATCAAACCTTTCTGCTACAGGGCATCACCGGTAGTGGTAAAACCGAAGTGTATTTAGACATTATTGAGCAGGCGCTGGCTCAAAATTTACAGGTGCTGGTATTGGTGCCTGAAATTAGTTTAACCCCACAATTAACCCAGCGATTTACCCAGCGCCTAAATACCCTTATTGCGAGTTTGCATTCGGGCTTAAATGACACTCAGCGACATACCGCCTGGGTACAGGCCAGCCAGGGTATCGCGCGGGTGGTGATTGGCACACGTTCGGCGCTGTTTACGCCAATGCCCGATTTAGGTTTAATTATTTTAGATGAAGAGCATGATGCTTCGTTTAAGCAGCAGGAAGGTTTTCGATATCACGCGCGTGATTTAGCGCTGGTGCGTGCCAAAAATAAAAACATTACAGTGTTGTTAGGTTCTGCTACGCCGTCATTTGAAAGTTTAGAAAATGTCTCCCGTGGACAATACACATTATTAACATTAACTCAGCGTGGTGCGGCTAATGCTACCCCCCCAAAAGTGAGTTTGCTGGATGTGTGTCGCCGCCCGATGGACGATGGGATTTCGGATCAGCTATTAATTAAAATCGCAGCACATCTAAAAAATAGCGGGCAGGTTTTGTTGTTTTTAAATCGTCGCGGTTATGCACCATTGTTAATGTGCCACGAATGCGGCTGGACAACAGTGTGCCAACGTTGCGATGCCAATATGACTTTGCATCATCACAATCAGCAATTACGTTGCCATCATTGCGGCTATGAAAAGCGCGCCCCGACCAGCTGCCCGCAATGCCAGCATGACACATTATATATTCCAGGTGCGGGTACCGAGAGAATAGAAGTGGCGCTGACTGAAAAATTTCCCGATGTGGTGATTAGTCGTATTGACAGAGATACCACGCGGCGTAAAGGTGAGCTGGATAAAAAACTAAAACAGGCCCGTAGTGGTGAAGCGCAAATCTTAATTGGCACGCAAATGCTGGCCAAAGGCCACGATTTTCCGAATGTCACACTGGTTGGTATTTTGAATGCGGATCAGGGTTTGTTTAGTGCAGACTTTCGTGGCACTGAGCATATGGCTCAGTTAGTTATTCAGGTATCGGGGCGGGCAGGCAGAGGAGAAAAGGCAGGTGAGGTGATTATTCAAACCCATCATCCTGAGCATCCGTTGCTACACACACTATTGGAAAGTGGTTACCCGGGGTTTGCAAAAACCGCACTGATTGAGCGTAAACAGGCGCATTTCCCCCCGTTTAGTTACATGGTTATTGTGCGCTGTGAGTCGATTCAAAAACAACACGGGCAGGCGTTTTTAGATGAATGCCGGCAGACATTAAATTATGATGGTATAGAGTTATTCGGGCCATTGCCTGCACCGATGGAACGTCGGGCTGGGCGTTATCGCTGGCAGTTAATTTTATTGTCCGATGAGCGAAAAAAATTGCATGGCGTGTTGCACCACTGGGTGCCAAATATTCATAAACTAAAAACTGTTAATCGGGTGCGCTGGTCGATTGATGTTGATCCGCAGGATATGTTTTAGCAGTTAATAAAAATTCGAGGTTAATTTCGTAAAAAATATAAAAGCAAAAGCAAATCTTCCCCTGAACCTCCCCCCTGAATCTTTCCATGTCCCCAATGCCATTAAGTTAAGGATAATTGCTCTGGAGGTGCGACTTCAGTCGCGCATTAACTAGCTGATTGCATAGTCACTTTAATTGCGCGGCTAAAGCCGCACCTCCATAAAAAATATAAAAGCAAATCTCCCCCGGCCCTCTTTGTCAAGGAGGGGGCAACTCTAAAAAGCTGGTATTTTAATAAGTTACAGCTTAGCTTCCAGCTTAACTTTTAACCTTAACTTTCGGGCATTGAATCTGGCGATAGGTGAGTCAGGGCTTTTCGGAAGATGGGGAGGGGGTTAACACAAAAAATAATTTCGCCATCAATAATACCAGCGGGGTGGCGTGCATAAATAAATCAAAAATATCAATCGGCTTGCTGAGTTCGCCGCTGATTAACATTTTGGTCTTTTGCCATAAATGAGGTTCTTGCATAAAGGGGGCGAGCCCTAAAAACACGGCAATAATTAGCAGCATTGGCAGGGGAATTTTATCTAGAAAATTTTTCATGTGTTATCTGTGTCATCCAATAATTCTTTATCATTAATAAACGTAAACTGCTGGTGGCCAAATTTAATTTTGTCCTGATGTTTAAGTTGTTTGCAGCTGACTTTATTTCTATTAATAAACGTACCATTTTTGCTGTTTAAGTCCATTAAAAAAAATATTTCATTACCCTGTTGATCGTGTTCGGTGAAAATCTCAGCATGCTGGGAGCTAATGATTTTTCCATCCAGCCGAATTACGTTGGTTTCGGCTCGGCCAATACTGACGTGGTCTGCATGTAGAACAAACTGTCGGGTAAGCTGACCGTCTTTAGTCTGAATGATCCTTGCCATTTCATTTCACCTTGGTGTTGCTTTTATCATTTGGTTTGCACTTAAGTGAGTGTTTAATCCACGGCTCTATATATCCACGGCTCTATATTAGGGTTTGATTAATTTCGAGTCAATGAATTGTGCATCAGTATTTTTAAGTGAGTGTAATAGTCGAACCTATGCTGTTCTGTTTTTTCGGCTAAACGGTATCAGTGCAGCCATTGTCGGGGGCAAATGTGACTATACTGGTTGATTGTATTGGGTTTGAGTTGAATAACGGCATATTAAACACGGCCTGTAAATGGTGTGTTACGAGGCGTTTTAAGTGTATAAGGAATAATTACATATACATAAAATTATAATATGTTAATATTCTCCGCCAAATTTTAGTTGACCAGCTTATTTGCTTCTCCAGGTGCTGCCATAGAGGTATATGCCAAAGAGTGCTTTCTGGTCTGATATAACAAGACACTATGGAGTCGAATTATGACCACTGGTATGAAACTAAAGCAGTTCCTGCTACACGAAAAACGCACAGGTGCTGATCTTCCTTACGACCTGATTGAGCTCATTCACGAAGTTAGCATTACCTGTAAAGAAATAGCGGCAACGGTAAGTCGTGGCGAGCTTTCAGGTGTTTTAGGTGTAGCCGGCTCTGAGAATGTGCAGGGCGAAACTCAAAAAGAATTAGATATCATCACAAATGACATCATGGCTGATCACCTGGCAGTGAGTGGTCTGGTTGCGGGCATGGGTTCTGAAGAAATCGAAGAGCCAATCGAAGTGCCGGCGCAAGAGCGCGGTGAGTACTTATTGATGTTCGATCCCCTGGATGGATCTTCAAATATTGATGTAAATATCTCTGTTGGCACCATTTTTTCAATATTAAAAGCGCCTAAAGGCAACAAAGAAACACCAGTGTTAGCCGATTACCTGCAAGCCGGTACCGAGCAGAAAGCGGCGGGCTTTGTGGTATATGGCCCATCAACCGTATTCGTATTAACAACGGGTAACGGTGTGCAAATGTTTACACTGGATAGCACCATCGGTGAGTTTGTATTAACCACCGAAGGCGTTTCGATCCCGGAAGATACCACTGAATATGCAATTAACATGGCTAACCGTCGTTTCTGGGATGAGCCAATGAAGCAATACATCGAAGATTGTCAGATGGGTGAAGATGGCCCATTAGGCAAACGCTATAATATGCGATGGGTGGCTTCAATGGTGGCTGAGGTTTACCGTATTTTGATTCGTGGCGGTATTTTCATGTACCCGTACGATAACCGTGACCCTTCAAAGGCCGGTAAATTACGTCTGATGTATGAAGCGAATCCAATGGGCTTCATTATCGAGCAAGCTGGCGGTAAGGCATCAACAGGTCTTGGTCGTATTATGGAGGTTGATTCAACGGGTTTGCACCAGCGTGTGCCGGTTGTTTTAGGTTCGGCAAACGAAGTTAAGAAGGTTGAGGAATATCACGCAAAAAAGGATGATAAGGCTGCTTAAAGATGGGTTTTAATCTTTGGGAGTCTTAACCCCTGCTTGAATAATTGATATTATTCGAAACAAAAAAGCCAGATTTTTAATCTGGCTTTTTTGTGGGTGATGGGAATTTATATCGTTCTTTTTAGTTTTATTGTTAATCTCAATGCTCAGCTGCCCTGTTAAGGAGCATCTCCCTCGGGGAAAGGTCGCTGCTTTTTAGCGCCCTGTCCCCTGATTGAGACCACCAATAGTTGAGCGGAGTCGCTCATCGCTCTGCCAATCTGATCGGAATTACCACATGGGACAGGGCGCTAAAAAACAGCGACCTTTCCCTGATGGTCATGTTCCACAGCAGGGTGCGAAGCATCGGGTAATTAAACTGTTATTGTGTAGTGCGCCGCAGGCGCACAAAGAAAACATTAGCGGTTATTCGCATTTATTTGCGTTTTCTTTTTCTTGTATCTTTTAAGTAACCGAGCACGTCCGCTTCTGGCTAATTTGAGTCACTGCCTACTGACAGAGTATATTGGCGCTAATTTATTAATCTATCAGATGAAGCCAGAGCTAATACAAATAAGGCTCAGTGAATAAACTGGTTCTGATATTCTTCGGCTAACGTTATCGCCTGCTGCTGATCTTTTTTGGTTAACTGTTTAAACGTAAATCGGGCGTTTTTTTCAGCACTCATATTGTTTTTTAAAGCTGCGAGTTTGAACCAGACAAACGCCATGATTTTGTCTTTCTCTATACCCTGGCCTTTAAAGTACAATCGGCCTAAATTAACCTGTGCATCCACGGCGCCTTTGCGGGCGGCTTTGTCATACCAGCGAAACGCTTCAGGCGAATTTTTAGGTACACCATCGCCAATCTCATGAATATAGCCAAGGTTATACATTGAGGCGGTATTGTCATTTTCGGCACCGCGATAATACCAGCGTAATGCAAGTTCATTGTCCTTGGGCAGGGCTTTTCCGTGGGCATAAAATTGTGCCAGATAAAAACAGGCGGTACCGTGGTTTTTTAGTGCAGCAAGCCTGATCCAGCGTTCAGCCATTTTTAAATTTGCTTTAATACCGTCGCCATTTATATAAATTTTTCCCAGGCGAAATTGTGCATCCGCATCATCTTGTTCAGCCGCGAGAGTTAGCCACTTTAACGCGAGCTTGATGTTTTTTTCAACGCCGCGGCCATCGTTATACATTACGCCCAGGTTGTACTGAATTTCACGATCACCTGCTTCAGCGAGAGGCGTCCAGAGATTTAATGCGAGGGCGTATTGGCCTTGTTTAAATGCCTCCATCCCATCGCTTCTGGCATTGGCCAGGCTATGGACAGGCAGGCCAATTAAAACGCAAAAAAATAAAATAAAGTGTCGTGATTTCAACATAATGGTTTGTGTTGATAGTGCTTTACCTGTTGTAGAAAATGTTCGCGTTGGGAGTCAGTTAGTAAACCTTGCTCATCAGTTATCGGCAGATCGGGGTAATGCTGAAGCATGGCGCTGACAAATACGCCTCGGCTAATGTCGGTTATTTGCCCCTGCTGATTAAATAGTGGAATCTCTTTAATGCCACAGCTTGGTGATTTGCTTTTAAAAATATACGCCTGTATTAAGTTTAGCTGAGGGGGGCGCTGAGCGCAGAACTTTTGCATCGCCAGGGTTACGTCAATGTCCGGGTCATCGCGACCAACTATCTTTATGTTATTGATGCTGCCACTGAGCTGCACCGCAGGGCGAGGAACGCCTAAGCCAATTTCAACTTCCGGGCACACAGAAATAATTTGAAAATATTGCTGAATAAAGTTAACGAGCTGTGGGTAGGTTTTTATTTTACCGTCATACCGCACCCGCTCTCCGAGCAGGCAACGACTAACGGCAATTAATGGTTTATGGCTAAGCGAATGGTGGCTTATTGGTTTGATCCCATTTTTGTTGCTCTCTCGGCGGTTTTGTTTGCCTCAACGGCTTGTATACCTGCATCCCAGCCAGGCATGGTTTCCGGCCAGCCAAAACTGTGCTGGGTGACGAGTTCGGCTAATGCATTAATGTGAAAATCATTGGCATTTAAGCAGGGAATATAATCGAAATTAACGCCGCCTCTATTTAAAAATAGCTCGCGATTTTCGATATTAATTTCTTCCAGTGTTTCCAGGCAGTCGGCTGAGAATCCGGGGCACACCACATCCAGCGATTTAATGCCCTGATAGGCGAGTTGTTTCATGGTGTTATCAGTGTAAGGCTGTAGCCATTCTTCACGACCCACGCGGGATTGAAATGTGACTTTCCACTTGGTGTCTTTTAATAATAATTTTTCAGCAACCAGGCGTGCGGTTTTTTGGCAATGACAAAAATACGGATCGCCATTTTCTACATAGCGCTTGGGAATACCGTGAAAAGAAAACACCAGCATGTCAGGTTTTCGGTCACGATTGCTCCAGTGGTTGATGATGGTTTTAGCTAATGCGTCAATATACGCAGGATGGTCATGATAGCTATTAATAAAACGCATGTCAGGCAGCCAGCGCCAGGTCTGTAACTCGCTGGTGACCGCGTCAAAAACCGAGGCGGTGGTGGTGGCCGAGTACTGAGGATACATAGGTAAAATAATAAAGCGTTTTGCACCGGCGGCGCGCAAACCCTGTAAACCATTTGCAATGGATGGTTTGCCATAACGCATTGCTACATCGACTAAAACATTACCTCGAATTTTAGACTGTAATTTTTGTTCCAGTTTTTGAGCCTGTAAATTTGAAATACTAATGAGCGGCGAGCCTTCATCCGTCCAGACTTTTTTATACATTGCAGCGGTGTGGCGCGGGCGAGTGCGCAAAATAAAGCCGTGCAAAATTAGCCACCATAAAGGGCGCGGCGTTTCTACAACCCGCGGATCCCAGAGAAACTCGGCGAGGTATTTTCTCACGTCACTCTGGCCTGGAGAGTCAGGGGAACCGAGATTGACTAACAAAACACCGAGACGTTCTTTGGAGCCGTGGGTGTAATTGGGGTGGTTTAAATAGTCTGTCATTAAATAGGTCTTTAGTTGTATTGTTATTATAACTACAAAAAGTTTGTGATTTATATCCCAAATATAGTTGGGGTTTGATTTTTATGAATAGTAAACGTTGGGGTTCAGCCTGTATAATAGCGTGCTAATTTTCAGCCTTACAAGCGTTATATTATAGTTTAACAAATGTAAGCCGTTTTGAATCATCAATATACACTGCAAAAGCAGGAGCTAAAAATGCCAATACGTCTGGCAGTACCAAATGAAATTGCACCGGGTGAGCGACGCATCGCTTGTGATCCGGTGGTGGCAAAAAAATTATCAGAATTAGGTGTTGAGGTATGCATGCAAACAGGTGCTGCGGCATCAGCGCATTTCTCGGATGAGCAATTTGAGGGTGTCACCTTAATTGAGTCAGCCAAAGAGCTCTATAAAGATGCAGATGTGATCTTTAAAGTTCAGCCGCCCACCCTGGATGAATTAAAGCTGATGAAAGAGGGCTGCGTGATTGCCAGCTTTATGGCGGCACATATAAACCAGGATTTGACCCAGGCGATGTGTGATAAAAAAATCACCAGCCTGGCGATGGAGCTAGTGCCTCGCATTACGCGTGCCCAGTCAATGGATGCCCTGTCATCGCAAGCCGGCATCGCGGGATACAAAGGCGTTATTATGGGTGCCGATAAAGCCTCGGTGTTCTTCCCGATGTTGACCACCGCCGCAGGCACTATTCGTCCGGCGAAAGTGTTAATTATTGGTGCTGGTGTTGCCGGACTGCAAGCCATTGCAACCGCCAGGCGTTTAGGTGCCGTGGTTGAAGCCTATGATGTACGTTCGGCAACTAAAGAACAGTGCGAGTCGCTGGGCGCTAAATTTGTCGATACCGGCGTTAGCGCCGATGGCGAAGGCGGTTATGCCCGTGAGCTAACAGACGATGAAAAGCAGCAACAGCAGGATGTGCTGGACAAGCACATCGCCATGTCGGATGTGATTGTCACGACGGCGGCGATACCGGGGCGTCCTTCACCGAAAATAATTAGTGCGGCAGTGGTTGCTAAAATGAAAGTGGGCGCGGTAATTGTTGACCTGGCTTCAGAAGGCGGCGGCAACTGTGAGTTGACTCAGCCCGGTGAGAATGTTGATTTTGAAGGCCGGGTGACCATACTTGGTCCATTGAATGTGGCTTCACAGGTGCCCATTCATGCTAGCGAAATGTATGCAAAAAATTTATTTAATTTGGTTTCGCCATTTATAAAAGAAGGCGAGCTGGAGCTTGACTGGGAAGACGATGTTATTAAAAACACCGCCTTAACTCATGATGGTGAAATTAAATCCGAGCGTTATCAAGTTGAAAAAAATAAAGCTAGCGATAAAAAAGCGAGTGTTAAAAAAGCTAGCGTTAAAAAATCTAGCGTTAAAAAAGTCAGCGATGATACAGCCAGCAATGATAAAGGAGATACAGAGTCATGATAGAAATCAGTGGCTTCACAGCACTCTATATATTTATGTTATCCGCATTTACCGGTTACGAAGTGATCAGCCGGGTGCCGGTTATTTTACACACGCCAATGATGTCGGGCTCTAACTTCATTCACGGTATTGTGTTAGTGGGTGCGATCGTGGTAACGGGCGGTGCAGAAACCGGGCTAGAGCAAGCGATTGGTTTTATCGCGGTGGCGCTCGCTGCGGGTAATGCGGTGGGCGGTTATGTCGCCACGGTACGTATGCTGGAAATGTTTAATCCAAAAGATAAGAAGGGCGAAGCGTAATGGATATATTTATTCAGGTAGTTTATTTCGTTGCGGCCGTTTTGTTTATTCTGGGGCTGAAAAAAATGAGCTCACCGGTTACCGCAACGGGCGGTATTGTGTGGGCAGGTATCGGTATGGTTGCGGCTTCATTAGTGGCCTTCTTTGAGCCGGGCGTGTTTGAGCACACCAGTAATGTTGTGTTAATAGTGATTGCGATTGCAATGGGTTCGGGCATTGCCTACACCACCGCTAAAAAAGTGCAAATGACCGACATGCCGCAAATGATTGCCATTTATAACGGCATGGGTGGTGGTGCAGCAGCGGCAATTGCGGCGGTTGAGCTGGTGAAAATGTCTGCCGAGAATCATTTAGTGGGTGTGGTCGGCACGGCTGAGGTGGTTCACCATTTAAGCCCGACGGCACAAATACTGGCGGTGATTGGTGCGTTAATTGGTGCGGTGTCTTTCTCCGGTTCAGCCATTGCCTTTGCCAAGTTACAGGGCATTATGAAGAAAACCATTCGTCTGCCAATGCACATGATGATTAACCTTGGGCTGTTTGTGTTAACGATTATTGCCGGTGCTATTATTGGTTTCAGTGATGAGGTGAGTATTCAACTGGTGTTGATCTTCTTTGTGATGGCACTGGTGTTTGGTGTGCTATTTACCACGCCAATTGGTGGTGCTGACATGCCGGTGGTGATTTCACTGTTTAATGCCTTAACCGGTTTAGCGGTTGCATTTGAAGGCTTTGTGCTCGGCAATGCGGCGATGATTATTGCGGGTACGGTCGTCGGCTCGGCGGGTACGTTGCTCACCCAGTTGATGGCGAAAGCAATGAACCGACCCATCAGTAATATTCTGTTTGCCAGCTTTGGCTCCGACGGTGGTGAGGCTGCTGAAGAAGACATTGAAGGCAGCATGAAGGAAATTCAGGGCGTTGATGCCGCGATTATGATGGCTTACGCGGAAAAAGTGATTATTGTTCCGGGCTATGGGATGGCGGTTGCGCAGGCACAACATAAAGTGTCAGAGCTGACTAAATTGCTGGAAGCGCGTGGTGTCAAAGTGATGTTTGCCATTCACCCGGTTGCCGGTCGAATGCCCGGCCATATGAATGTATTGCTGGCAGAAGCGGGTATCGACTACGACAAGATTCTCGATTTAGATGAAGTCAATCCCGAGTTTCCAACCGCCGATGTCGCTTTGGTAATTGGTGCTAATGACGTGGTTAATCCGGTTGCGCGCACGAATCCGGATAGCCCGATTTACGGCATGCCCATACTGGATGCCGATATCGCGAAAAACTGTATTGTTATTAAGCGCGGTAAAGGTTCTGGATTCTCAGGCATTGAAAACCATCTGTTTTATGCTGATAATACCCGCATGTTATACGGCGACGGGCAAAAAGCCGTTGGCGAGCTCATCAGCGGTATTAAAGAGCTTTAACGGCTTGTGGCGCTCGCATCACAGCAAATTGAATGGGCTGTGATGCGAGTTATTTGAGCCTCTAAAATAAAGTTAATTTCTTCGTATATACTCTTTGAGTACAAATGTTATAAACTGAAATGATAAAAAGTGAAAATGTATAATAAAAATTGATACTTAAATAAGAGATATACCGTGCAGCAGCAACCCAATAGTGAAGTTCTAAATTTATCAAAAACCGGTAAAAAGTTAATGCGCCAGCGGCGCTTTCGCGATGCGGAAAAAGTATTTAATGAAGCGCTGGATATTGAACCTGAAAATAGCTATGTACTGGTTGGTCTCGGCGATCTGTTTCGTATGTCCAATGATTTTAACAAAGCCATTGTTTTTTATACGCGGCTATTAAAATCAGATGTATCCAATGTGTTTGCATTACGAGGTATTGGTGATTGCTTTCGCGGTTTGCGGCAGTCGGAAAAAGCGGTGGAGTTCTGGGCACGTTATCTGGAAATAAATCGCGGAGATGTACATGTCATGGTGCGCCTCGCCGATGCTTATAAAAGCATGGATATGACAGAAAAAGCTGAGAAGCTTTATATCGATTCTATCAAAATTCAGCCCGGTGATCGTTATGCATTAATGGGCCTGGGCAATCTCTATTATAAAAATCGTGATGATGATAAAGCATTGGGCTATTTTGAAACCCTGTTAGGCTTAGATGAAAACTATGTTGCGGTGCTCACCATGGTGGGTAATATTTATCAGCGACGAAGTGATTATGCTAACGCCGAAAAATATTATCGGAAAGCAACTGAGTTAGAGCCAGATAATTCTTATGCGCTTTATGGTTTGGGTAACTGCCAACGGGGTGCCGGGCATATTGATGAGGCAATAGAGTTGTGGAGTATTATTTTAGATAAAGAGCCTTATAACCAGAATATACTCAGTCGCTTAGGCGATGCCTGGATGAGTAAAGATGAAACCGATAAAGCACGCGAGCTTTATGAGCGCAGTTTAGATTTAGGCTTTGATGCATTTGCGTTAATTGGCATGTGTAGAATATATCGCGAGAAGTGTGACTTTGTAGAAGCTGAGGCTTGTTGCAACCGCGTGCTAATGGAGAAGCCCGGGTTTGAGCGAGCGATTGAAGAATTGTCCTTAGTGTTGATTGATAAGGATCATGCGAATAAATAGTTTCAAAATTTATCAAGGCGTTAACTTAATTTGTTGAGCTTTTTGTAAATAGAAGACTGAAGCCTCTATGCTGTATGGATAGGGGCTTTTTTATGTTTTAGAAAAAACATATCCTCGGAAGGTTTTATATAACAGATTAGCGCTATTGTAAGCTTGAGCAAACCTTATCCGTAAAGCTTTAATAATCGAGACTATTGACCAAAACGGACTTTAGTCTTCTCCACTATATTGGTTTCTTATTAGTCAGTAGCGACAGGCTCAGTATAATCAGCCCCGCGATAATGCCCGCCATGCCTTCATAAACGGTGCTGTGCCAGCCCAGGTAACGCCAGATCATGGCAACAGACAAACCGGTTAAAACAGCCAGTATACTTAATTTCTGACTCGGTTTGCCACCCAGGCTTAACACGATGAGCAAGGGCGCAAAGGCGCTGGCAAGTCCTGACCAGGCCAGAATAACAAGGCTGAATACGCTCTGCCCGTTAACTAAGGCCCATATCAGGGCTGCCAGTGTGATCAGCAGTGTTGCCATTTTAAGTAAAAATGTGTTTTCAACTTTGTGTGGTAATAGGTCATGGGTGATAGCAGCTGAACAGCTGAGAACCAGTGAGTCAGCAGTAGACATGGTGGCTGCAAATATACCGGCCAGTACCAGGCCGACGAATACCGGTGGTAGCAGTTCAAGTGCCATCGTAGGCAATGCCAGTTCGGCATCAAAGCTGCCGTCATTGGCCAGATAAATACGAGACAGCAGACCAACGCCGGTTGCCATCGCATAAAACGCGCTAAACCACAGGTAGTACCAAAGCCTTGCCTTATTCATGTCCTGATTATTTGCCAGCGTCATAAAGCGCACCATAATGTGGGGCTGGCCGATGACGGAGAAGCCGGCAAAGGCCCAGCTGATAGCAAACAGTACACCGCCTGCCAGGCCGGGAAGTGCCAGGTCTTTGGGAAACCAGTCGAGAAAACCGTCCACCGCACTCATCTGTGAAATACTGGCATCGATGCCGCCCAGTGAGCTGGTGGCGATAAAAAGCAGAATTGCCATGGCAACGATCATCACTACAGACTGTGCGGCATCCGTCCAGATAGACGCGCGAATGCCACCTGCGATGCAATATACCGCGACCAATATTGCGCCTATAACCGCACCCGCCCATATCGGCCAGTCGAATAACACGTGTAGTGCCTTACCGCCAGCAACCAGCTGCGCGCTGGCATAGGCGAGCAGAAAAACGAGCGAGATAAGCCCGATGATGCGCTGCAGGTTGTCCTGCTTGCCACTGCTATACCAGTTGCTGAGCACGCCAGCATAACTGACTTCTCCGGATAATTCTGTGGCGGTACGCAGGCGGCGATGGACAAATGTCGATGCCAGAAAATCACCAACGATCCATCCTAACATCAGCCATATTGAAGCGAGGCCGGTGGCATAGGTGTAACCGATTACGCCGATAAACATGTATCCGCTGTTGTTGGTGGCAACAGCGGATAAACCCACCAGTGCTGGAGAAATCGAATTGCTGGCTAAGTAATAATCCTGCTTGGTGCCGCGGCTCTTGCGAGCTGAAGAGATGCCGATGAGGACAAACAGAAGTAAAAAAAACAGAAAAGAAATTATCATAAGATATTGTATAGGTTAGGCATCAGCTTAGAGAGCAGGGTACAGGCATAAGCAATTAATGGAGGTGCCTAAAGTATTTACTCTGTTTCCAGTTCATAGGCACCGTCAGCATTATGCACTTCTTTGCCGGTAACCGGCGGATTAAATACACAGGCCATTTTCATTTCTGTAAAGGCACGCAGGATGTGTTTATCGTGTTTATCGAGGACATAAACGGTGCCAGGTTTTATTGGGTATTTTTTGTAGCCGCCCGGGTTATCACCAGAGCTATCATCCTGGCCATCATTCAGGTCATCTTTCAGGGTTTCGACTTCACCTTCGCCTGATATGCAATACACCGATTCCAGATGGTTTTGATAGTGCATTTGAAAATCGGCACCTTCGTAGATGGTCGTGATGTGAAAGGAAAAGCCCATATTGTCATCTTTCAGCAACAGTCGGACGCTGTCCCAGTTTCCGTTGGGGTCTTCGACTCGGCGCTCTGTTTTTTCCGCTTCCTGTAGGGTTCTAACAATCATTGTTACTTATTCTCTGTAGGTATTATTCGGTGTTATGGTTTACTTAAAAAGTGTTCGCCGGCGATTAATCGTCTACTCGCACATCATCAAAGTAATCGGACTCTTCGGGAATGCCGTCTTCTTTTGCACACACTTCTTTTACCGCTTGTTCTACGATGTCGATGCCTTTTTTCAGGTTTTCATCACTGGTTATCAGGGGGCATAGAAATTTAACTACCTGGTCATCGGCACCACTGGTTTCAATAATCAGACCCTGCTGAAAACAGGCGCGCGTAATTTTTCCGGCAATATCACCATTGACACAATTAATACCCAGAAACATACCGCGACCGCGGCAAGTGAAGTTACCTTCTCCATATAGTTCGGCAATCGCGTCGAGGCGCTCAAGCACATATTTGCCTTTGCGCTTTATCTCATTGGAAAAGGTATCATCAGACCAGTAATGATCAATGGCCGCTTTGGCCGTAACAAAGGCAAAGTTATTGCCGCGAAAGGTGCCGTTATGTTCGCCCGGTTTCCACTGGTCTAATTCAGGTTTGATGAGCACCACGGCAAACGGTGTACCGTAACCACCGAGTGATTTTGAGAGGGTGATGATGTCGGGTTTGATACCCGCTTCTTCAAAACTGAAATAGGTTCCTGTGCGCCCGCAACCAGCCTGGATATCATCGATGATCAATAAAATGTCATGCTTTCTACAGATTGCCTCAAGGTTTCTTAGCCACTCAAAACTGGCGACATTGATACCGCCTTCACCCTGCACGGTTTCAACGATAACGGCGGCAGGCAGATCAACACCGCTGCTCGAATCGCAGAGGACTTTCTCAAGATAAGCCGTGGTATCGACATCATCCCCCAGGTAACCATCATAAGGCATACGAAAAGTACCGCTTAGGCTGACGCCGGCTGCGCCCCGATGATGGGAGTTGCCAGTTGCGGCAAGCGCACCCAGGCTGACACCATGAAAGCCGTTGGTGAACGCGATGATATGCTCACGCCCGGTCACGTTTCTTGCCAGTTTTAATGCCGCTTCCACGGCGTTAGTGCCAGTTGGCCCGGTAAACTGCAAAACGTAATTATAAGAGCGAGGTTTGAGTATTTTTTCATTAAATGTAGTCAGGAACGCTTCTTTAGCCTTGGTGTGCAGATCCAGACCATGGGTGATGCCATCTTCCTGTATGTATTCCAGCAGTTTTTCTTTGAACAGCGGGTTATTGTGCCCATAATTCAGCGTACCGGCACCTGCGAGAAAATCAAGATGCTGCTTACCATCTTCGTCATACAGGTATTCACCCTTTGCTTTATGAAAAACGCGGGGGAAAGCACGTGCGTAACTTTGTACTTCTGATTCGATTTCATCAAAAATTTTCATATGGACATCCTGGCGCAATCCTTTGCACGGTTATTGTGGTATTAAATGTAATGTCAGGTTTGAGCGAACGTGAACGGACCAATGCGTGCAAGGAACTCAGTATCGTGCTCACCCGCAAGGTGTTTGTCGCGGTCAAACATGACCGATTTTTGCAGCGTGGTGCCCAGCTTATTAGCGAGGCTTTCGAACAGTGCCCATGAAGCCTTATTGGATTCAGTGATGGTTGTTTCCAGGTGCGTGATCTGGCGACATTGCGGACGATCGAGAATATGTTTTAGCATATTGCCCGCCAGCCCAGTGCCACGCGTGTGTTCATCAACCGCTACCTGCCAGATAAAGAGAGTGTCTTCACGCTCGGGTATCAGGTAAGCAGAGATAAAACCGACCAGCTCTTCGTTCGTGTTATCTGATTGCACGGCGGCCACCGAAGTGCCGGCAAAGTGCGTGCACTGCAACAGATTGCAGTACATGGAATTCATATCAAGAGGTGGACAGCGGCCTATCAGGCGAAATACAGACGCACCATCACTGGGAGTTGGGGGGCGTAGTATTGTTTGGGGTTTAGATAAGCTCATAAATGAACCGACGCATTATACATTACCCACCGTAAATTCTCAATTTGTACTAAGAATGCAAAGAATGGCCGACCCTCGTCACTTACTTTTTGTAAAGGCAAAAGTCGAGTGGTTTGAAATGATAAATTATTCGCCAGGTTTCGTTCATCTCAAATGTGATAACTAAGTAACAAGCATATCCAGTGCAAATACCCCCAGCTCTTTTTGTTAAACGCCCAGAACGGATTAACCTTTAGCAAGGTCCCAACACTTTCATTCACGACTAAGAGGGCTAAGAGAAGACTAAGAGAGTGACTAAGAGATGACTAAGAGAGACAGTCACGACTAAGAGAGACAGTCACTGTTAAGAGAGAGGAGACTAAGGGGCTAAGAGGGACAGTCACAGACTAAGAGACTAAGAGGGACAGTCACTGAAGAGACAGAGACTAAGAGACTAAGAGGGACGACTAAGAGGGACAGTCACTGTTAAAAAATTACATAAAAGTCTCTATTAATTTATGATGACTGTCCATGTTGTTTTTATCGATTTCAAACTGACCATCTTCGGTTTGAATGGTCTTGCGGGTGTAGCCATTACGGCTATTGCTGGATTCGCTTATTTCGTTTTTGTCGTAACCGAGATGATCATCCAGTTCCGCATTTAATGCCGCTTCAATGGTGATTTTAGATAACATCTTGGTGAGCTGGCTTAAGTCATGCTCAGTTTTAATATTATTTGCGGCCTCTTTGGCGATGGCAAGTAAGTCTTTTTCTTTCATAATGTCTATCCTATCCAGTTATGGAGCTAATGATAGACAGTTACACAGGTTTTTGTACACCCTCTTAAACTGGGTTAAAATCAATATTACAATTTATACACGGAGGTGTGATAATTTTTTCATTGTTTATTACACATAACGCCGTGAGCTGTGGCGAAGCATCCGCAGCCCTGCCTTGTTAGGCTTTTTTATTTTAAATCTCTTTCTATTTCTTCAGTATTTTTACTGCCATGTGCTAGTAAAATATGTTTGATATGTTCGTTCAATTTATGTTTTTCTTTTAATGCGCTTTGTTCGTATATTTCTTTTAAAGCTTTCAACTGAACATTAAAGTCTTCATTAGCAATCTCTTCATTGTTCATCTTTCTCTCCCATTACTATATTCGAAAAATAATACTTTCAATATGCGCATAACGCCGAGTTAAAAGGCGCGCTTTTTTACGCGTCCATTTTGAACGTTTTATGCATTATTATCCTTTGGGGCTTGTTGCTCGATCAAAGTCCAAAGCAAAACAAAAAAAACACCATCGACTATCACACTAGATATAGCATGATTCATGCTTATCACGAAATACTGAGCCCCAGGAATATCAATATTGGATAATACTCTCTCAGACTCATAAACCATATCAAAAAGTATAATACTATGAAACACCATTAGTATAGCTATTGAATTTAAGCAAACTCTTCTTGAAGAATTAGAATTAGAATTAGAATTAGAATTAGAATTCGAAAAAAATTCTCTTGCTTTTTCTGACGATATAATCCAACCAATAGCGAGAATAAGAAAGCCCATAGTTGCCCATACATTAGCCAAGTATGTAGCATGATTATGTTTAAGCGCGTCAATTACTAAAGTAGGAACATTTTTTTGAGAATCAATAACACCAGTTGAGGTTTCGTAACTATTACTGAAAAGGAAATAAGCTCCAATCATTGCTGCTACAACAATGCAGAAAATTGATTGTATTCTTTCTTTTGAGGTGAAAATATTCATTTTTTAACTACCTTTCTACATCTCTATCTATTTTTGATATTATCATAAACTAAATAAATTCCAGCTCAATTCTGAGTCGTGATTATTCTTTGTATAAATATCAAGCCATTTTAATCATTTGCTTATGCCTAGACTCAATTGCACCTTCTATGACGCTTTATGCACCATTGTACCGCAATTCATAGTCTAAAAAGCAGTCTAAGTCTAAAAAGGACAGTCACTATTAAAAAGTTACGTAAAAATCTCTGTCGTTAAAAGCAGGCAATAAATCTAAACAAGTAAGTTGTTTGTTTTATTTAAGATAGAGGTGAGAATTGGCAGAAATTGAATGGCGATACGGGTTGAATGTTTGAAATAACTAATTCCAGGCAATAAAAAATCTAAAAGTGATGTTTCACTTTTAGGTAACAGGTAAACAGGTTGTCGTTCTAGTTAAAAAACGCAGCGCA
>Ga0316206_1001183_pt1 | contig 25272 bp, 20 predicted proteins | sample 6monthpyrite_MG_FD_204942 | JGI IMG/M metagenome (GOLD analysis project Ga0316206, IMG submission 204942) | Microbial mat bacterial communities from mineral coupon in-situ incubated in ocean water Damariscotta River, Maine, United States -... | ecosystem: Environmental > Aquatic > Marine >... | reverse complement strand
GCAGGGGACACGAGTCGCGAGGGGGTCCGAGTGCGCGTCGCGGCGGCCTCTGGCCGACCGCTCCAAGCGCACTCGGACCCCCTCTCGACTCGCGTCGTTGTCGGGGCTCTTCTTTTTGTTTGGAGCCATTGGGTGGTTCCTGCCAGTTGTTGTTTTGCTTTGGTTGTTCAGCTCTTTGCGCTTGGGGGCATTTGGCCCTTCAGGGGGCTTTTTGGGTTGAAGGGCGCTTTCAATTTGCGGGCGGATCGGGCATTCGGGCGCCTTCAATTCGCGGGCGGATTGGCTCTTCGGGCGCCTTCAATCTGTGGGCGGATCGGCTCTTCTCGGTTTCCGCGCGCTCCAACCGGTAGGCGGGCGCAATTCGAGCTTTTGCGGCTTCTCAGGGCCCTGATCTGGCTTTCAGGGGGATGCGCTAGCCTAGGCCCAGTTCGGCTAGTTGGTTGCGGACTTGTGGGGCCCAGCCCTTGTTGGCGATTGGGGAGGCTGGGGAGGGGTGCAGGATGCGGCCGAAGGTCAGGGCTAGGCGGACTTGATGGGTGCCTAGGACGCGGCGGGCGCAGGCCTCGGCGAAGGCGCCGATGCCGATGACCATGTCGGGTTTTAGGCACTCGACGGTCTTCAATAGGGCGTCGTCGCAGGCCTTGAAGAGGGGGGCTCTTTCCTCGGCGGGCAGCTTGTCGGGGGTGCGGTTTTTGCCGCCTTCCTCCATGAAGGAGAGCGGGCAGAAGTTGGCGATGTAGAAGCGGCTGAAGAAGCGCTCGGGGTTGCCGTAGTATTCTTCGGCCCACTCGTAGACGCGGCGGCCCGAGACCTCGCTGCGTTGGCAGTCGAAGCCCGTGACGGGGCGCTTTGGGTGCTCGTGTTTGGGCTTCTTCACGGGCTCGTTGATGCCGAGCCAGTCGCGCACGCGCGCGACCTCGCCGAACGGTACGCCCGTCTGTGCCATTCCCCATGGGCCGGGGTTCATGCCTAATAGGATCGCTCGCGGGCCGTTGCTGGGGGGAGCCGTGGCGAAGGCGGTGCCTGCGAGCTCGAGGAAGCGCTCGTGCGAGCGGCGCGCATAGACAAGCGGGTCGTAGACGTGGGTGACGGGCTCGTTGAAGGTCAGCTGGTCGACGGTCTTGGCCAGGCGGCGCGAGAGTCTGATCAGGCGCTTCGCCGTCGGGTGTTTGTCCGCGGCGCTCATTGGTCGTGACTTTCTTGAGCGAACATCGCGCGCAGTTTTTGGCCGACCACAAGACCGGTTAGCTCGCCGATCAAGCCATCGAGCGCCGTGTCGAAGGCGACGGGATCGGTGCGCGCCGCTTCCAGTTTGGTGAGTCCGCGCTCGGTGGCCTCGAGCAGGCTCTTCGCGTAATCGGCTTGCGGCGAGTCCGGCGCGGCGGTCCAGTTATCGAGCTCGGCCCCGATTGCGGTGAGCTTGTCCGGGATCAAAGTGGCCAGCTCGGTGGGGACAAAGCGGCCTTCGATCTCGACCAGTTGCACGTGCTCTTGCAGGGGACCGTGCAAGAGGCTCGCGGGCAGGTCCAGCGTGAAGTCCACCTGTCCAGGATGAGCGTAGCGGCCGGCCTCGGCGGCGGCCTCTAGCGACCGCGTCCAGGCGTTTGTCAGCAGCGGCTCGTCGGCGTGGCCGTCGACTTGGTCGAGCTCCTCTTGGACCGACGGCAGGAAGCCGCCCGCGAGTTCGCGCAGATCGAGGTGGCTGAGGTTGTCGGGATCCTTAAGGCGGTCGTCGGCCAGCGTCCGCAGGCCGGCGGCGAGGCGCGCGCGCCAGTGCTCGATCGCGGTTGTTGCGGGGCCGCTTGTGTTCTCGGCCTTGAAGCCCAACAGGTCGGACAGGCGCTGGCTCTCGCGGAGGCCTTGCGCTTCCGCCGCTGGCGTCGCGGCCAAGTCCGCCGTGCGCAGGATCAGCTCGAAGCCAAGCTCCCACAGCGCCGGGTTCGCGCTCTCCTGCAGCTGCACAAGCAGCGCGTCCGCGTCCGCTTGCCAGCTAGGCGGCAGGTTGTCCCACAGGGGCTGCAGGTCCAAGTTGCGCGCGCCCAGAGCCACAGCTTCGAGAGCCGCGCCTGCGGTGATCTCGGGGTCCTTCGGCGCGCCCTTCACGAAGCCCGACAAGCGCAGCGCCAAGATGGCGGCGAGCACGCTGCCGACGATCACAAAGAAGGCCTTCATGCTTGCTGCTCGCTACAGCTCATGCCGCATCCACGCCGTCGCGAGCGAGTCCGCGTACTCGTTCCAACGGTTGCCGGAGTGCGCCGCGATCCACTCAAGCGCGCAGTCGGGATGCGCGCGATACAGCGCCAAGAGCTCTTGCACGAGCTCAAGGTTCTTGATGTCGCCGCCCTTCTTCTTCCAGCCCTTCTTCTCCCAGTTCGGCGCCCACTTCAAAATCGTGTCGACACACAAACGGCTGTCCGTGAAGAGCGTGACCGCCGCATCATCCGGCAGCATCTTGAGGGCCTCGATCAGAGCCGTGAGCTCCATGCGGTTGTTCGTGGTGTGCCCGGTCTTGCCGTGGCGCTCGTCCTTGACCTCGCCGTCCTCGACCCACACCGCACCCCAGCCGCCGGGGCCCGGGTTCGGCGCCGCGCTGCCGTCGGTGAACACGCCCATGTCGGGCCCGCCGGTGTACTTGGCCAAGACTTCCGCGCGGGTCAGGTTCTCTTCACGACTGGCGCCGCCGCGCCCACCGCCCCCGCCGCCGCTGCGTTTCGCACCGCCGCCGGTCTTCTTCTTGGGCGAGTGATCGCGGCAGTACTTCGGCTGCCACCCTTGGAATTTGTCGAGGGCCGCTTGTGGGACGTCGAAGTCCGCACCGCAAACCGTGCATTGAAAGCTGGGCATGGGCGAGAAGGTACCCGCCCAAGCCGCGATCATGCGGGGGGCGCCTGGAAGATTTCCGCCAAGAGCCCAAAGTGCCAGGCGGCGAACCACAAAAGCAGGTTGCCGATCACGCCGGCGGCGAGCTTCATCTGGAAGCTCTTCTTCTTTGTCTTGTGGCGAAAGACACGCATCGCGAGCAGCGCGCCCGGCCAGCCGCCCAGGAGTCCCAACAGCGCAAGCGTCTGCTCGGGTACGCGCCAGCTGCCGCGGCGCGCCTTCCACTTGTCGACGCCAAACACAAAGAACGCGGCCAAGTTCACAACTGCGAGCCCGCCAAGGAACGTCCAGGCGATTCGCGTCATGGAGCCTCGAAGCAGTCGCGTTCCGCCTGGCAGTCCTCGGGATCGACACGCTCGCCGTCGGGGCCCACGCGCGTCTGCGTCTTCTGGCACCAAGCGTCGCAGCTGGCGTCCATCAGCTCGTCCTCGGTCTTCGCGGGACCGTCCAGGAAGTAGTACTTCTTCGTGCGCAGCCGGCCGCAGAAGGGCGGGGCGCTTGGGTTGGCTTTCATGACAAGAGGAGGTGGGAGAGTGCGCGGCGGACGAGGCCCTTGGTCAGCGGGATCTTGTAGGCGTTGTGCTCAAGCGGCTCAGCGCCTTCGAGCGCGGCCTCGGCGACGCGTAGGCTCAGTGCCTCGAAGCCGGCCTTGTCGCCGCGCTTCACGCCGACGAGCGCGGCCTCGGCGCGCGGCGTGCGCCACGGTCGTGGCGCCACGCCGCCCAGCACCAGGCGCGCCGCGATGACGCGCTCGTTCGCTTCGTCGAAATGCAGCGACAGCGCGACGGCCGACAGCGCGAAGTCGAAGCCCTCGCGCTCTTGGAACTTCACATACGTCGTCGCCCAACGGCCGGGTCCCGAGGGGAGTTGCGTGCTGATGTGCGTGACGACATCTTGCGGCCCCAGCACGTTCTCGCGCGTGACGTCACCCTCCGACGGCAGCGTGTAGAAGTCTTCAAGCGCCATCTCCGACTCGCCACTTGGGGTCGTGATCGAGACGCGCGCGTCGAGTGCAATCAAGGCCGGCGCCATGTCCGACGGGTGCACGATGAACGACGGCCCGCCGCCCAGAATCGCGTTGTACTTGTTGTTGCCGCCATAAGCGAAACACTCGTCGCCGCCCTTCTTCAAGCAGATGATCTCGGGCCGCCGGTAGTACAAGCAACGCGGGCGCTGGCACAGGTTGCCACCCAAGGTCGCGCGGCTGCGGATCTGCGGGCTGGCGATCGTCTCGGCGGCTTCGCGCAGCATCGTCTCGGTGGGGCCGTCGCCGACGAGCGCCGCAAGCTGGCTCAGTCGCACCAGCGCGCCGAGCTTGTAGTTGCCATCTCGGAACGCCTTCACCTCACCCTCGGTTCCATCGGCAAACGCCTTCAGGTTCACGAGCGCCGCTGGCGCCACGATGCCCGTCTTCATCTCGCCGTACAAATCTTGGCCGCCCGCGAAGGCTCGCGCGCGCTCGGCTGTCCACGCGCCAGCGCCCAGCGCCTCGGTCGCAGCCTTGGCGTCTGCCGGCTGAATGTAATCGAAGTCTTTCATGCGTTGCGCAGCTCCTCGAGGCCCATAAGAACCTTGTCTGGGGTCAAAGGAAGGTCGCGCACACGCACGCCGCAAGCATTGTGCACGGCGTTCGCGATCGCGGCGGCGCCAGGGATCGCGGGCGGCTCGCCGATGCCGATCACGCCACGCGGATCGTCGTCGAAGAAGACCTTCATCGTGGGGATTTGGAGCGAGCCCGCCAGCTTGTACGTCTCGAAGTTCGGGTTCAAGCGCAGGCCCAAATCGGCGTCGATCAAGCGCTCTTCAAACAACGCGTACGACAGCGCTTGCACCATCGCACCTTGCACTTGGCTCTTCGCAGCGAGCGCGTTCAGGATCAGGCCCGCGTCATGGCAGGCAACCATCTCGAGCACGCGCACGCGGCCGGTGACCAGGTCGACGGAGACCTTCGCGGCCTGCGCGCCATGAGCACCGCTGGCTTGCAGCTCTTCACGCCAGGTACCGTTTGCCGTGAGGCCCGCGGCGCTCAACTGCCCCGCAAGCTCGGTCCACGACAGGCTCTTGGAACCATCGCTTGTGGCCACGCTCCCCCCGGCGAAGAAACTCAGCGCTTCGGGCTTCTCGCCGAGCGCCGCCGCGGCGACGTCGATCAGAGCCGCCTTCATCTTCACGGCGGCGTCCTTCAAGGCTGGCGCTAGGCTGGCCGTGGTTGTGCTGCCGCCGGACATGTTGCCGCGGCCCAACTTCGTGCTGCCGATGCGCGCGGCGACGTCGTCGACCTCGAGGCCGAACTCCTCCGCCACAACCGCCGCGACCAGCGTGCGTGAGCCAGTGCCAAGGTCTTGCGTCCCGACGGCCGCGACCAAGCTGCCCTTGCGATCCAAGCTGATCTGGACTTCGTTCGACTTGTAACCGCCGCCACCCCAAACCGAAACGCCGAAGCCAATGCCGATCGCCTCTTCACGATCAAGCGAGAGCGCGGCCGAGCCCGGCGCCGAGCGCAACTCGTGCTCGAACCAGCCGATCTCCTTTGCTGCGCGCTCGAGCTGCTGACGCCAGACGTCGCCCCACTCGCCTTCCGGCAAGTTCAGCTTGCGCATCTCGATCAGGTCCGTGCCGGTCGCGTAGGCAAGCTCGTCGACAAGCGCCTCCATCCCAAACGAGGCCTGCGGATGGCCGGGCGCGCGCATCGCGCGGTTGCCATCGGTGTTCGTGTGCACCGAGCGCGTGGTGCCCTTCACCGCCGCGACTTCGTACACGTACGGCAGGCCCGGATACGAGCCGCCGGACAGTCCGCCGAGCTTGTTCGAGTCGCTGATCAACGCCGTGATGCGGCCGTCCTTCGTCGCCGCCGCGCGCACCGTGACCTCGTTGCCGCTGCGGTTGCCGGCGGCGTGGAACTCGGTCTCGCGGTCCATGAACAGGTGCACCGGCCGGCCAAGTCGCTTCGCAAGCTCGCAGGCCACGCGGCCCTCGACGCCCACGCCAAACTTCGAACCGAAGCCGCCGCCCATGTGCTGCACGTTGCCTTCGACGTCGGCGTCCTTGAGGCCGAGCGCCTCGGGCGGGCCGTCCAGAAGCGAAAACGTGCCTTGGATCGAGCCGTGGATGATGGCGGTCTCGCCGCCGGAATACTCGACGGTCATGCCGTGCGTTTCGAGGCACGCGTGGTGCTGCACCGGCACGGTGTAGCGCGCTTCAACAAGCGCGCCGCCATCGGCGAGAGTCGCTTCGATCGCGGCCTCCGGATCGCCGTCTGTTTTTGTGCGCTCGCGCGTAGCGTTGCCGCGGCGCGAGACGTTGGGTGCATCGGGCTTGAGCGCTTGCGCCGAGTCGACGCACGCGGGTAGCTCGACAAGCTTGAGCGCCGCGAGCAAAGCCGCCGCGCCTTCGCGCGCGGCCTCGGGCGTCTCGGCCGCGACGGCGGCGACGGGCTCACCTAGGAACAGGGTCTTGTCGCCCGACACACGCACCGCGTCGACCACGCCGGGCACGGCCAGCGCGGCCTGCAGGTCCACGGTGACCTCGGCCGAGGGAACCGGGCACGGAACGAAGCGCGCGAACACCAAGTTCGCGGGCCGCATGTCGTGGCCATAAAGCGCGGTGCCCGTCGCTTTCGCAGGGCCGTCGACGCGCTTGATGTTCTTGCCTAAGACGCGGTTTGCGTCCCCGCGTTTCCAAGTCAGTTTCTCGCTTGTGCTCATCGTTCACCTCGCTTGGGCTGGGCCACGGCTAGCGCCGCTTCGAAGACTTGCGGGTAGGTGCCGCAGCGACACAGGTTGCCGCTGCATGCGGCGCGCAGCTCGTCTTCGTTCGCCGCGGGGTTCGCCTCAAGCGCGGCTGTCAGCGACATGATGAAGCCACTTGTGCAGAAGCCGCACATCATGCCGTCGTGCTCGCAGAAGCTCGCCTGCAGTGGGCTCATGTCCGCGGGTGTGCCCTCGCCTTCGATCGTGCGCAGCTTGTGGCCGGCGGCGTCGAGCGCGAGGGTCATGCACGCCGCCGCGGGCTCGCCATCAATTAACACGGTGCACGCGCCGCAGTTTCCGCCGTCACAAACCAGTTTCGTGCCGGTTAACGGGGGAGTGATGTGCACGCGCAAGGCCTCGAGCAGGCTCGTGCGCGGCTCGACTTGGACCGCCCGTTTCGTGCCGTTGATCTCAAGCTCGATCCTGGTCCTACCGCGCAGCACCGGGCTGCCTGCGGCCGACCCGGATGTCGCCGTGGCTTGGCGATTTGCGTTCGCGGCTGCGCGCGCATGTTGCGCGGTCGCGGCACCGATGCCAACCAGCGCGCCGCCGCGCAGGAAATCCCGACGGCTCAACGAGCCCGGGTCCTTGGTGTCTCTCTTGCCCGTCATCCGCGTCGCTCCGGTTCGCATTGTTTCAACTCGTTCATCTAACCAGCCTCTAGAATGGCCGCGCTCCTACTCGGCGCGCAACCAAAAAGCCCCCTACGCAAACATCATGAACATCCCACTCCCCCTCGTGAAGCCCCTGCTGCTTCTTCTTGAAGGCACCGGCGACGGCGACCTTGCAAACCCAGGCCCGACCTTCATGGACAACCTGAAGGCCGACCCGCTTGGCACTCTCTGGCCGTACCTGGAAGGCGTCGTCTGGGCCATCGCGATCTTCGTCATCGGTAAGATCGTCATCAGCATCGTCAAAGGCGTGCTGCGCAAGATCATGGGCCGTGCGAAGTTCGACGAGATCCTGATCAACTTCCTCGTGTCGATCGCGGGCGGCGTGATGATGCTGTTTGTCATCGTGGCAGCGCTCGACAAGCTGGGCGTGCCGACCGGTTCGATGGTCGCCCTTGTTGGCGCTGCGGGCTTGGCCGTGGGCTTCGCTCTGCAGGACAGCCTCAGCAACTTCGCGTCGGGCGTGATGCTGATCATCTTCCGCCCGTTCAAGAACGGCGACTTCGTCGAAGCCGGAGGCGCGACCGGTGTGGTCGAGCGCATCCAGATCTTCTCGACGATCATGAAGACCGGCGACAACCGCGAGATCATCGTGCCCAACGGCGCGATCTTCGGCGGCACGATCACCAACTTCTCGGCCCGCGATACGCGCCGCGTGGACATGGTGTTTGGCATTGGCTACGACGACGATCTCCTCAAAGCCAAGCAGGTTCTGATCGACATCATCGCGGCCGACGAGCGCTGCCTGAAGGACCCCGCGCCCGCCATCGCGATCAACGACCTTGGCGACTCGTGTGTCAACTTCAAGGTGCGCCCGTGGGTCAACGCCGCTGACTACTGGGATGTGATGAGCGACGTTACGGAGAAGGTCAAGCTGACCTTCGATGCGGAAGGCATCTCGATCCCGTACCCGCAAACGGACGTCCACTTGCACAAAGTCGGTTAGCTCGGGCGAAGCCGAGCTAACCGCTGCCGATGCAACGGACGGGCTTCGCCCGCCGTTGATCGGCAGTGATCAGCGGCGGCCGTAGGCCGTCCGCTGCATCGGTGTTTCGACCGCCAGCGAGTTGTTGGGCTACTGAGGCGTTTGGCTCGTTAGCGGTTGCTAGCGACGGCCAAACGCCTTCTTTCCGACAGCAACGTAGATAGGCCTAGCTGCGGGCGTGTTGCTCTGGCACTTCGGTGTGGGTTTCCTTGAGCAGCCAGCCCGAGTTCGTATGCTCGCACACATGAATCGCAAATGGACCTCGTGGGGCTTGCTCGCTCTGTTGTTTGGCGGTTGCGCCACTTCGCCGTACCAGCGCGCGCTCGCCGACCTTCGGCAAGAGGGTGCGGAGCTCCGGCAGGCGAGCCAGGATGACGCTGCGATGTCGGCGGAGGCTCTCGCGTTCGCCGCCAACTTCGTCGAGCACGAGAACGCTCGGATTCCTGCGGGGGAGGCGCCGATCTATCTGAACGAGACGGTTCTCGAGCAGGTAGCCCACTTCGAACCGAACAATGTGGGATTCAAGCGAGACGACCACGGCCGCATCTTGCGCGACGCTGAGCCGGTGTTGCCTCCTGCTGATGCGCCTTCGGTGACTTGGGAGGAGCGCTTCGCCCATGTCACGCAGCAGGCGTATCACTTCTCGGAGCCCAGGCTTGTGACTTTCGAGCGCCACACGGAAGCGCCCTACCTTACGGCTGACATCGAGGTCTTGCGAATCGACCTCACTCGGGAGGGGGACGCTGCATACACGCCGCCCGCCCCCGAGCCCCCCGAGGGGTACAGGCGCCGGTTCCCCGAGAGAAGAAACCTCCGCGCCGACCATGGCCGCGGGGTCGCCTGGGACTCTCCCTTGTACCCTCCGTCTCCTCCGTCGGGCGCGCCCGTTGCCACGGACGGCGAGTTCAGTGACCTCGTTCGCGAGGCCCTCGACGACTTCCAAAACCAAGCGCCCAAGGAGGCCAGCACGCGCTTCGTCCTGCACCTCGCCTACGACGAAGCCGCGGGCACCTGGGGACTTCTGTAGAGACTGAGTCCGGCTCGGGGTTCGACCGCTCCGACGGCTAAGTACCACATCCCTCGTTCGCGTGAATACGGTGCCAGCCACTGACTCGCCTCAGGGCTGCTCGCGCTCGACTTCGAAGTTGTCAAACCAGGCGTGGCCCGCGGTTCCTTCGACGCGCCCGAAGATGCGGATGCGGTCGATGTCTGGGGGCACGAACAGCTCGCAGGAGAGCTCGTGCCATGCGCCGTCGCGGGGTGCGGGCGCTGAGCTGGTTGAAATCGTCCGTTTTTCCGAGTCGCGATCGAACTCGATGTAGACCCACGCCTCCACGTCGGCACCGAGGCTCTTGACCTGGGCCTGGACGCGCACGGTGCGGCCCGCAACTTCGCCCAACCACTGCGAGAATCCGTCTAGGCCCATGCCCTTGTGAACCTGCATCACAAGGCACTTCGACCCGTCGCGCCCGTCCGTGGCGGACACCTTTCCGGCGTCCTCGTTGAGGTAGAAGTACCAGGGCGAAGAGCCCGATTCGAAGTCCGGATTGCTCAGCTCGCCGGGTGGGTTCGAACCGGGATGCGCGTCCCACGCGGAGACGAGCAGCGCGATCATCACGGTCCCGATCGCAGCGCTCAACAGCAGGATCCTCATGGACTGAAAGATAGGTGACGGACGCCCGTGGTTGGCCGCAGGCTTCTTTTGACTGAGGCCTCGGACCCGATTCAGCCGATCAGGGAGGCTCCTAAGCGCCCGCGGACACGCCCCGGCGTGATATCTTGGCCGCGCTCACCCGCCCCCCGGTTCCGTCTGACCCCCCTCAGAGCCCCCTCTGGAGCGCTTCTTGAACTCCTCTGCGACCCCCCACGCCGCTGTCGGCCTTGTGCAACGCCTAAGCGCAGTGGCCACCGCCGCGCCCGAGCGCACCGCTTTTGTGTTCCTTGCCGATGGCGAGACCGAGGCGGGGCGGCTGACGTTTGGTGAGCTTGAGGCGCGCGTGCGCAGCCTCGCTGCGCGGCTTGAGGCAGCGGGACTCTGTGGCGAGCGCGCGATCTTGCTCTACCCGAGCGGCCTCGACTACGTCGTGGCGTTCGTCGCCTGCCTGCGCGCGGGCGTGATCTCGGCGCCCGTGCCCGACGTCGCCGCCGGCCGCGAGGCGCGCTTGCTTCCGCGGCTCGCCGCCGTCGCCCGCGATGCGCGCCCGACCGCGATCCTGACCGTCGACTCGCGCCGCGAGGCCGCCGAGAAGCTCAGCCGCGAGATCGGCGGCGGCATCGTGCCCGACGTCATCACCACCAACGACGTCGCGCCCGCGGAAGGCCCGCCCGACGCGCCGCCCGTGCTCGACTCCGGCGCGCTCGCCTTCCTGCAGTACACGTCCGGCTCGACCAGCACGCCGAAGGGCGTCATGATCAGCCAGGGCAACCTCGACTACACCTGCCGCGACATCAACGCCAGCTGGAAGTACGACGAGACCAGCCTCACGGTCTCGTGGCTCCCGATCTTCCACGACATGGGCCTGATCGTCGGCATCTGCGTGCCGATCTACACGGGCTCGTGCTGCGTTCTGATGCCGCCCGAGGCGTTTGTCAAGAAGCCGCTGACGTGGATCCAAGCGATCAGCGATCGCAAAGCGAGCCACTCGGCCGCGCCGAACTTTGCCTACGACTTGGCCGCGCGCAAGATCACAGACGCCGAGATCGCGGCGATGGATCTGTCGGCGTGGCGCGTCTCGTTGAGCTCGGCCGAGCCCGTGCGCAAAGAGACGATGGACACGTTCACCGACGCCTTCACGCCCGCCGGTTTCCGGCGCGAGGTGTTCTGCCCCGGCTTCGGCTTGGCCGAGTCCACCGTCAAGGTCACAGCGTCCGCTTCGGGTGCGATGCCTATCGTGCGCGAGCTCGACGCCGAGTCGTTCGAGGCCGGCCTGGTTGCCGATTTCGACACGCTGAAAACCGGCGCGCGGATGGCGTACGCCATTGGCTGCGGCGGCCCGATCCTCGACACCGAGATCCGCATCGTCGACCCCGACTCGTGCGTGCCCGTCGCGAAGGATCACATCGGCGAGATCTGGGTGCGCAGCCCCTCGATCGCAGGCGGCTACCTCGACCGACCCGACGAGACGGCCGCGACGTTCGACGGCCGCTTGGCAAGCGGCGATCCGCGCGCGTGGATGCGCACCGGCGACCTCGGTTTCCAGGATCCCGACGGCGAGCTGTACTGCACCGGCCGCATCAAGGACCTGATCGTCCTGCACGGCCGCAACGTCTACCCTCAAGATGTCGAGCGCATCGCCGAACACGCCGCGCCCGGCGTGCGGCCCGGCTGCTCGGCTTCGTTCTCGATCGACCTGTATGGCGAAGAGCGCCTGTGCGTGATCGCCGAGTTCGACCCCGCACGCGGCGATGCCGAAGCGGCGGCGGATGCGATCATCGCGCGGCTCGCCGAGCTCGCGGAGCTGCCCGTGTTTGGCGTGCTGCTCGTGCCGACGCGCGCGCTGCCCAAGACGTCGAGTGGCAAGGTGCAGCGCACGTTTGCGAAGCGCGGCCTTGTGGGACTGAAGTTCCCGGCGCTAGCGGCGCGGTTCGTGCGGCCGATTGGCAGCGCCGCGCGCGCGGCCTCCGCGGGCAAGTTGGAAGACAAGCCGTGGGCGAAAACGGACGGCGCTCTGCGCGAAGCGGGCTTCGACCTCGCGGCCGGCCTCGAGGTCCTGGACGTCCACGAGGCGGCGGAGGGCGAGACGCGCTTCTGCGATCCCGCGCGCCTGTTTGCCGAAGACCTGACGGTGGCCGAGCTATTGCTCGGTGTCGCAGAGACGCAAGCCGCAGAGCCCGCTGTTGAAGTGGATGCAAGCGGCAGTGCGACGGCCTTGTTGCTGGAGCTGCTCGGCACGCTGACGGGACAAGACACGTCGCGGTTGGACGCGAGCTGCGCGTTCTCGCGCTTTGGGCTCGACTCGGTCTTTGCCGTCGAGCTGGCCGCCGACTTGGAAGAGCGCCTCGGCTGCGACGTGCCCGCGACGTTGATCTGGGACTACCCGACGGTGGGGGACGCGGCCGATGCGCTCGCGGACCTCGTGCCGGCGGGGACGTTCGCTGCGGAAGCCGCGAGCCCCGAAGCGCCCGCTTCGGAGTCAACCGACGCGGGCCGCGAAGACCTCGAGGTCACGCGCGAAGCGCCGATTGAATCAGGCGCAACCGAAGAGTCCGAGCTGCCCGCCCGCGCGATTGCGATCGTGGGCGTCGGCTGCCGCCTCCCTGGCGCCGATGGCTTGGATGAGTACCGCGACCTGATCTTCGAAGGCAAGAGCGGGGTTGTTGAGATCCCACGCGAACGCTGGGACATCGATGCGTGGTACGACTCGAAAGTCGGAACGCCCGGCCGCATGAACACACGCCGCGCGGGTCTGATCAGCGGCATCGATCTGTTTGACGAGACGCTGTTTGGCATCTCGACGCGCGAGGCGTCGCGCATGGATCCGCAGCAGCGCTTGCTGCTCGAGACCACCTGGGAGGCGATCGAGAACGCAGGCGTTGCGCCGGACTCGCTGCGCGGCCAAGCCGTTGGTGTGTTTGTGGGCGTGGGCTCGGCGGACTATCAGCGCATCCAGCTTTCGGATCCCGACTCGATCGACGCGTACGCCGCAACCGGCAACGCGATGAGCGTGGCTGCGAACCGCATCTCGTACTGTTTCGATTTGCGCGGGCCGAGTTTGGCGGTCGACACGGCGTGCTCGGCGTCGCTCGTGGCCACGCACCTTGCGCGCCAGAGCCTGCTTGATGGCGAGTGCGACGCGGCCGTGATCGCCGGCGTGAACGCGATCCTGTCGCCCGAGTGGACCGTCGCGTTCAGCCAGGCGCACATGATGGCGCCGGACGGCATGTGCAAGACGTTCTCGGAAGGCGCGGACGGCTACGTGCGCGGCGAGGGCTGCGGCGTCGTCTTGGCGATGCGCCTCGAAGATGCGGTCGAGCAGGGCTTGGATATTCTGGCCGTGATTCGCGGCTCGGCGGTCGCGCACGGCGGGCACACAAACGGCTTGACCGCGCCGAGCGGTCCCGAGCAAACGCGCGTCATTGAGCGCGCGCTGAGTGTCGCGGGCGTCGAGCCCGCGGGCATCACGTACGTCGAGGCGCACGGCACGGGCACCGAGCTCGGCGACCCGATCGAACTGCGCGCCTTGTCGGCTGCGCTCAAGCCGGGGCGCGCCAAGGATCAGCCGATTCTGATGGGCAGCGCGAAGGCCAGCATCGGGCACTTGGAGGCCGCCGCCGGTGTCGCCGGTCTGATCAAGGCCGCCCTGTGCGTGCGCCACGGCGTCGTGCCGCCGCACCTGAACTTCACCGGCCCGAACCCGCACGTCGACTTCGAAGCGCATGGGCTCGAGGTCGTCACCGAGCGCCGCGAGTGGCCTGCGGGCGCGCCGCGCCGCGCGGGCATCTCGTCATTTGGCTTTGGTGGCACGAACGCGCACGTGATTGTCGAAGCCCCCCCGGCGCTGGCCACGGGCGAAGTCACCGGCGGGCTCGATCACGTGAGTTTCCATCTTGCGAGCACGACTCCCGAAGCCTTGGCCGGCAACGCCACGCGCTTAGCGGAATGGATCGCCGCGAACGAACACCTTAGCCTTCAAACACTGGCTGCCGCGTGCAACCAGAGCCGCGCGGACCTGCCCGAACGCGCCTCCGCCGTGGGCAAGTCGCGCGAAGAGCTCATCGAAGCGCTGCACGGACTCGGCTCTTTGGAAGAGCCATTCGGGACCGCTCGCAGTCGCAGTGTGGGGTCGCGTCCGCGAGTGCTTTGCTTGTTCCCCGGCCAAGGATCGCAGTACGCGGGCATGGCCGCCGAGCTAGCCGCGAGCCACGCCGGCTTCCGCGCCGAGCTCGAGCGCTGCGGCGCGGTGCTTCGCGCCCACATGGATCGGCCGCTCGCCGAAGTGCTCGGCAGCGAAGAGCTGCTGGCGCGTACGCGTTACGCGCAGCCCGCGATCCTGGCTGTGTCGTGGGCGCTGTTTTGCTTGTGGCGCGATGCGGGCCTCGAGCCCGATGCGTGTCTGGGCCATAGCGTGGGCGAGGTGGCGGCGGCTTGCGCGGCCGGCGCGCTCGACATCGATCAAGGGCTGGTGTTCCTCGCGAAGCGCGGTGCGCTGCTCGACCGCCTGCCCGAAGGCGGCGGCATGGCTGCTGTGATCGGCAGTGGCGACGACTTCGAGGCGCGACTTGCCGCCGTGTGCGAAGCTGCGGGACTTGTGATTGCGGCGTTCAACGCGCCGGGCATTGCGACGGTCGCGGGCGACGAGGCCGCGCTCGAAGTCGCGGCCGCCGACTTCAAGGCCGCGGGCTTGCGCCTCACGCAGGTTGCCGTCAGCCACGCGTTCCACTCGCCCCTGATGGAGCCTGCGTTGGCCGAGCTCGAACAGCTGGCCGGTGCGCTCGATCAGCGCGTGCCGCGCACGGACTTGTTCTCGTCGCGCACGGGCCTCCGCGTCGAAGCCGCGCTGGATGCGAGCCACTGGGCGACGCAACTGCGCGAGCCGGTTCAGTTCCAAGCGGCCCTCGAGGCCGCGCTCGCAAACGACAACATCGACGCGGTGCTAGAGCTCGGCGCGCATCCGGTCACCTCGGCCTTCTGCGGCCGTTTGGTTCGCGGCCAAGCCAAGGCACCGGCCGTGCTTGGCAGCCTGCGCAAGAAAGAGCCCGACGCGCGCGCGCTTCTGGCCGCCGTCGGCAAGTTGTGGACGCTGGGCGTGCGCCTCGACGAGCGCGCACTTCTGGGCACGCAGCTTCCCAAAACCCTCCCGGTGCGTCCGCCGCGTTATGCTTTCGAGCCGCGCCGCCACTGGATCACGCTTCAAGGTGAGTCCGAGCGCCGCTCGACCGCCCTCTACTTCCGACCCGAAATGGCCCGCTCGAGCGGCCTCCGAACAGCCATGAGCACTCCCTCCGATCCCGCCTCCCTGGCCCAGGAAGTCGCGCGCCTCTTCCGCGAGCAGAACGCGATCATCGCGCGCCTTGCGGGGCTCGACATGGCGGGTTTGGGAGCCGCCGCTCCCGTCGCCGCAGCTGCTGAGCTCGACCTCGCGCACGACGAGAAAGACCTCGCGACTCGCGTGCGCCGCATCGTCGCGGGCGTCGCCGGCGCGAACCCCGACCGCATCCAACCCGCACACGCTTTGCACCGCGACATCGGCTTCGATTCGCTGATGGCGGTCGAGCTCGACCGCCGCCTGCGCAAGGCCTTCCCCTCTTTGCCCGAAGGCGAAGAGCTCTTCACCCAAGAAACCTCACTCGAAGAGCTGGTCGCCATGGTCGACGCAGCTCAGGAGAACTCAGACGTGGACGACCTCACCGAATTCCAACGCCGCCCGCGCGAGTATGGCACCTACGCCGAGCTGATCCGCAAGGACCCCAAAGACACCTACGTCGGCGGCACCTTCAAGGCCGAGACGCACGAGCTGCACGACATCACGATCGACGGCAACTCGATTTGCGGTCAGCTCGACGTGATCAATAAGTACTCGGGCACGGCGAGCTTCCACCTGACGCAGATGGCGGCCTACAGCTTTGTCGTTCAGCTGATCCAGGGTTACATCTGCCACAAGCACGGTGTGAAGAAGGACGGCATCGGCATGCCGAAGCTGAACGGCATCCGCATGGAGTGGCACACGCTCGTGCGCGTGTCGAAGGACGTGCCCGCGAAGCTGACCGAGCTAGGCCACACCGAAGAGAACGGCGTGTACGTCTACCGCTTCGAGTTCGACGTCGCCGACGGCGGCGTGTCGGGTGAAATCACCGGCTTCCTGCCGATCAGTCAGCCGCCCGCAGCGGCCGCCGACTTGAACGAGCCGGCACAGTACGCGACCCACGCCGAGCTGATCGGCATGGATCCGAAGGACACCTACACCGGCGGCACCTTCCAGGCGGAGGAGCAGACGATCCACCACCTTCTTTGCGACAAGAAGACCTTGACCGGCAAGCTCGACGTCAAGAACCAGTACTCGGGTACCAAGCATTTCCACCTGACGCAGATGGGCACCTACAGCTACATCGTGCAGCTGATGCTGGGTTACTTCTGCTACAAGCACGGCGTCGAGAAAGACGCGCTTGGCATGCCGACCCTGAAGGAGTTCAAGATCGACTGGACCGAGATGGTCACCTTTGACACGGACATCCCTGCTGAGATCACCGAGGTCGACTCCAGCTTCAACCGCGGCTGGTACACGATCCGCTTCGACTTCACCGTCGGCTCGCCGGACACGGGCGAGGGCGGCCGCGGCTTCCTCGTCGGCATGATCCCCGAGCCGGGGACTTCGGCAGGATAGCGGATCTGGAGGGGGGGTCTGGGTGCGCGTCGGGGCGGCCTCGGGCCGGCCCCTCCAAGCGCACACAGACCCCCCCTCCAGATCCGCAGCGTCATAGGGTTTTGGCGGGGGAGCGGCCGACCGCTTGCGACTCTCTTTCAGCCGCGCAGCGTCATAGGGATGAAGCGGTGTCGCTGCGGCCTTCGGCCGACCGCTTTCGACTCTCTTTCAGCCGCGCAGCGTCATAGGGATGAAGCGGCGTCGCGGCGGCCTTCGGCCGGCCGCGTGGCGGTGGCGGTGCCGAGGCAGGTAGGAATCCGTGGCTGTCTCAGGCCGCTACCTCGGAAGGCGTTGTGCCGAATCAGGTGCACCTTAGTCGGCTTCTCGGCGTGGGCTGATTCGCTGAGGCCGGTACCGCTGATTTGATGCGCATTTTGGCACCCGTTCCGCCATTTTGAGTCTCAATATGGCGGTAGAGGCCGTGAGTCGGCGCTCGTGCCTTCGAACCAACCTGATTCTGTAACGCTGACTGGTTAGGTGCCGCGAAGCGAAGGAGTGGGCCTTTAGGGGGCCTACCACGGCTGAGGAGCTTGTTTTTGTGGGCAATTTGGCGCATTATTGCACTCGTTCCGCCATATTGAGACTCATTATGGCGACAGTGGTGCGAAAATTCAGGGATCCGGGGACGAGCTTCTTCTTGTTTGGGCCCCGCGGGACGGGCAAGACGACTTGGTTGCGGGGACAGTTTCCGGACGCCTTGTGGGTGGATCTTCTGCGGCCCGAGGTTCAGCGGAGCTATGAGGCGCGGCCGGAGCGGCTCGTCGAAGCTCTGGATGGGCAGCCGGATGCGCGGGTCGTGGTGATCGACGAGGTGCAGCGTGCACCCGGGCTCTTGAGCGTCGTGCACGGGCTGGTCGAGGGGCCTCGGGAGCTCCGATTTGTTTTGACTGGCTCGAGCTCCCGCAAGCTCAAGCGAGTGGGCGTGGATCTCCTTGGAGGACGTGCGCTTTATCGGACGATGCATCCATTCATGGCGACGGAATTGGGCGCTGCCTTCGATCTGGGGCGGGCGCTGGAGTTCGGGCTGATCCCTCTGGTTTGGGAATCCGCGCGTCCGGCCGAGACCCTGCAAGCCTACATCGCGCTGTACTTGCGAGAGGAGGTGCAGCAGGAGGGACTCGTGCGCAACATGGCGAGCTTTGCACGGTTCCTCGAGGCCATCAGCTTCTCCCATGCTGCAGTGACGAACCTGGCGCACATCGCGCGCGAGTGCGAGGTCAGTCGCAAGACCGTCGAGGGGTATCTCGGGATCCTCGAGGATCTCCTGATCGCGTTCCGTGTCCCGGTGTTCACGCGCCGTGCGAAGCGAGCGATGTCATCCCACGCCAAGCTGTACCTTTGCGATGCGGGGGTCTTTCGAGCCCTCAGGCCAACGGGGCCCTTGGATACTTTGGAAGAGATCGGCGGGCAAGCACTCGAGGGGCTCGTGGCCCAGCATCTGCGTGCCTGGATTGCGTACCAGGATCGGCCTTTCTCGCTCTCGTTCTGGCGCACCCGCTCGGGGGCCGAGGTGGACTTCGTGCTGTATGGGCCCGAAGAGTTCTGGGCCATCGAGGTCAAGCACACGAAGAAGGTGCGCTCGGGCGATCTGCGCGGGCTCAAGAGCTTCCTTGCGGATTATCCAGAGGCTCGGGGTTTCCTTGTCTACCTAGGTGACGAGCGTTTGGGCATCGATGGGATCACGGTCCTGCCGGCTTCGGAGTTTCTGTCCGCGCTCGTTCCGGGGGAAGGGCTGAGCTTGTGATCGGGGTGGGCTCCATGGCATGGAGGTTGGCGTGATCGCAGTTCCTGTGACTCTGCTCGTGCTTGTGTGCTTCTTCGCGATTCGCTGGGGCGCGGCGGAGTGGGAGCGGCGTGGGGAGGCGGGGCCAGCGTTCGTGGCTGCGGCGGGAGCGTGCGCCGTGATCGCGGTGGTCCAGTCGCTGGCGCTTGGGTGGGCCGTGGCGGGGGAGCAGCCCGAGCTCGGGGGCTCGCGCATTGTGCTCGGTCTTCTCTTCATGGTCTGCCTGCCGGCTTGGGGCGCAGCTGTCGGCGTGTCCCGTCATGGCGTCGGGGGCGTTCTTGGTGCTGGGCCCGTCCTCATCCTCGCGGTGATCGCCATGGCCTTCGCCGATGTTGGCGAGTGGATCAGCGCGCTCGCTTCGATGGGTGTGGCGCTAGGTTTGGTTGCGGTGGTTCTGAATTTGATCGCGTTTACCCGGGCTCGGCGCGGGCGTGTGGCGACTGGACTGACGGTCAGCTGGTACTGGGCGAGTTGGCTTGGGACGCTGGCGACGGCGGTTGGGGTGGCCCTTCTTTTAGGCGCCGCGATCGGTGCGATGTGAGCGGACTCCGCCCTCGCGGCTCCCTTCTGACCTGAACTGCCTCGGGGGCGTTAGGGTGTGTCTTCGGGCGAGGTTTTCGGTTTGGCCTCTTAGGTGAGGGTTTGTGATGAAGCGAGCGAAGACGGTGGATGGGTATTTGGCGAGCGCTGGCGAGTGGGCGGACGGCTTGGCCGTGCTGCGCGAAGTGGCGCTTGGCGCGGGGCTCGAGGAGACGGTCAAGTGGGGTGCTCCTTGCTACACGCACGCGGGGCGCAATGTGATCAGCTTGACTGGGTTCAGCGGGTACTTCGGGTTGTGGTTTCACAACGCGGAGGCGCTTGCGGATCCAGATGATGTGCTACGACCGGCGAAGGGCGGGTCGAGCACCGCGATGCGGCAGTGGCGCTTCGAGTCGGTGAAGGCGATCAAGAAGCGCGCGCTGAAGTCGTACTTGAAGCGCGCGATGGAGCTCGCCGAAGGGCCTGTGAAGAAGCGCGAAGTGAAGGGCGCGCCGGACAGCTTGCCGGTCGAGCTCGAGGCGGCGCTAAAGGCGAAGAAGGGCGCGCGGGCGGCGTTCGATGCGCTGACTCCTGGTCGGCAGCGCGAGTACGCGGCGTACATCGCCGAGGCGAAGCGCGAGGCGACCAAGTTGTCGCGCCTCGAGAAGTGCTTGCCGTTGATTCTTGCGGGCGGCGGGCTGAACGACAAGTATCGCGGTTGCTAGGGAAAGTGCGGAGTCGTCGTCGACTCTGTATTTGGTTACGTCGTCGCGATGATCAGCCCCAGCGATAGGGTGCTGATGAACAGCCACAGGACGAGGCCCTGGGCGAGTGGGCGCCAGCCGGTTTGGCGCAGCATCGGCAGCGACATGCCGGCGCCGATCAGGAACAAGACGACGGTGAGGCCGGTCTTGGCGAGGGTGACAAGGCTCGGCGCGGCGGCGGCGACACTGGGCGCGAAGGTGCGCGCGAGGCTCGCAAGCAGGAACAGGGCGATGAACCACGGGATGGTGGCGGCGGCGCGTTGACTCGAGGCGCCCGGCGTCGTGCGGGCGAGGTGACGCCGGTGGAAGTAGCCGGCGAGCAGGCTGACCGGGACGATCCAGAGCGTGCGGCTCAGCTTGACGGCGGTGGCGATCTCGAGCGCTTTGGGACCATAAGCATCGCCGGCCGCAACGACGCTGCTGACGTCATGGATGGCGACGCCGGCCCAGGTGCCGAACTGCTCTTGCGTGAGGTGCAGCATGTGGCCGAGCGGCGGGAACACGAAGAGCGCGACCGCGTTGAGGACGAAGACGGTGCCGAGGGCGACGGTCATCGGGCCGCTCTTGGCTTCAAGCACGCCGCCGACCGCGGCGATCGCGCTCCCGCCGCAGATCGCGGTGCCGCTGCCGATCAGCGCCGAGGCCGTGCGATCGACTCGTAGCATGCGGCCGAGGACGACGGCGAGCGCGAGCGTCAGGCCGATGGTCGCGGCGGCCAGCACGACTCCGTGGGCGCCGACGGTCAGGACAGCGGGCAGGTCCATGCCGAAGCCGAGCAGCACCACCGAGGTCTGCAGGAGCGGCTTGACGAGTTTGCCCGTGCGCTCTTGGAAGGGGTTGCCAAGGGTGAGTGCGAGGACCAAGCCCATCGCGAGGGCGATCGGCGGGCCGATGGCGGGGGCGAGGCAGGCGGTGGCGGCCACAAGGAAGAGGACGTGCTTCATGGGGGGGCAAGTCTGGCCCGTAACCTGACATTAGGCCAAGACATAGATACGATGCCTGCGATCAGGTATCGTGATGCCATGAATCCAACGCATTTGGAGGCGTTTCGCGCGGTCGTCGAGACGGGCGGCTTTAGCAAGGCCGCCGAGCACCTGTTCGTCAGTCAGCCCGCGGTCTCGGCGCAGGTCGCGGCGCTCGAGGCCGACTTGGGCGTGCGGCTGCTCGATCGCTTGCCACGCGGCGCGGTGCCCACAGCTGCGGGCAGCGTCTTGCTTGACTACGCCGAGCGGCTCGCGGCGCTTGAGGACGAGACGCGCGGCGCGCTGTCCGAGCTCGCCGGGCTTACGAGCGGCCGCCTGGCCGTGGGCGCGAGCACCACGATCGGCGTGTACTTGCTGCCGACGCTGCTGGGCGCCTTCCGCCGCGACTATCCCGGCATCCAACTCTCGGCTGTGATCGACAACTCGGAAGCCGTGCAGCGCCGCCTTCACGATGGCTCCCTAGACCTCGCGCTGACCGAAGGCGACGCGCCCGAGGCAAGCGGCCTCGACGTGCGTGTCTTCCGCCGCGACGAGCTAGTCGTGATCGCTCACCCCGGCGCTCCGATCGCTCAACTGAAGCGCCCCGCCGCGCGCCACTTGCGCGGCGTCCCCATGATCTTACGCGAGCACGGCAGCGGCACCCGCGAGGTCGTCGAGAGCGCGCTCAAGAGCGCCGGCATCGAGGTCGAATCGACCCTAACCCTCGGCCACACAGAAGCGATCAAGCGCGCCGTCGCCGCCGGCCTCGGCATCGCCGTCGTGTCGGCGCTCGCCGTGGACGAAGCCGACGGCCTCGCGATGGTGCGCCCAACGGGTCTGCGCCTCAAGCGCCCGCTGCACCTCCTCACCCGCACCGACCGGACGCCGTCGCCCGCAGCGGCACGGTTCATGGAGCTCTTGTAGGCACCGAGCCAGGGGGAAGTCTGCCGCGATCTGGGCAGACGCTCTTCACAGGGCCCAGTACCGCTCGAGATAGCGACGGATTTGTACCGGGCTCGGTACCGCTAACCCATCCATGGCGGGCGGTAGGCAAGGCCCAGGTTGAGGAGCTTTTGGATCAGCTCGGGGTAGGTGTAGCCGACCTTTTCGAAGGACTCGGCGTAGTCTTCGCCGAAGCAGAGGTCGGGGTTCGGGTTGGCCTCGAGGATCCAGATCTTGTCCTCCGCGTCCATGCGCATGTCGATGCGCGCGTAGCCCGACAGGCCGAGCGCGCGGAAGATGCGTTTGGCGAGGCGTGCGATCTTCGTGGCTTGCGCGGGGGACAGGTCGGCGGGGCCGGTGCGCAGGCCGATCTTCTTTTGGTAGGCCGTGTCCCACTTGATGCGCGAGGTGTAGATGTTCGGCGCGCCCGCGGGCAGGTCGTCCATGAACACCTCGAAGATCGGCGAGGTCTCGAGGCGCGCGTTGCCGAGCACGCCGATGGTGAGCTCGCGGCCCTCGATGTACTCCTCGCACAGCGCGGCCGTGCCGACCTTGCGGTGGATGAAGGCGGCGCGCTCCTTTAAGGCCTCGATGTCGCGCACGATCGAGGCTTGCGCGATGCCGGTCGAGGCGTGCTCGCTGGTGGACTTCACAAACAGCGGGAAGGCGAGGTTGCGCGGGAGGGCGCGCACGCTTTTGTTGCGCGCGATGCTGAAGAAGCGCGGGGCGCGGATGCGGTGGAACGAGAAGAGCTTTTTGGCGAGGGCCTTGTCGTTCGCCAAGAAGAGGCCGCGCGGGTTGCAGCCGGTGTAGCGCTGCTTCTTGAGCTCGAGCCAACTGACGACGGCCGCGTCGTAGATGCCCGCGTCGTGGAAGTGCGTGAGCAGGTTGAAGACGAGGTGCGGCCTGAAACCGGCGAAGGCTTGGCGCAAGGGCGCGAGGTCGTCGGGGATGCCGAGGGGGCGCACCTCGTGACCGAGGCCGCGCAGAGTTGTGAGTACGTCGAGCTCCATCTTGAATTGGTAGAGCTCTTCCTCGGGCACACCTTCGAGGGAGTCGGGCGGCACGAGGTCTTCGTGCATGGCGACTAGGACGCGGAGTTTCTTCATGGGGGGCGGCCTAGCGCTGGTAGCGCGGGTGGGTGCCGAAGAGGTAGTTGCCGGTGAACGACGTGAGCAGGATCGCGGCCTCGACGAGCGCCTCGGGATTGCTGCCGGTGGCGCGGCCGGGGACGGTCAGGTCTTGCGTGGCCGAACGGGCGATCATCTCGCGGACGACGTGGTCGAGCAGGTAGCGGTTCTGGCCGGTGGCGGCCGAGACGCGGCGCACGAGGTTGGTGCGGTGGGCGCGCAGGAATGTGGCGGCGCGCTTGGCCGTTTGGTTCGAGGTGCGCGGCGGGAACACGCGCGCGAGCTGGCCATCGAAGGCGGGGTTGGCCTCGTCGGTGTAGGTGCTTTGCTTGCGCGCGTAGTACTCGCGCAGAGTCAGGCGCAGGCTGGGCAAGGAGTCCTCGCGCGTGCGCGTGCGCAGGCGCGGCTTCTTCGTCGCGAGCTCGCGCATCAGGTCATCTGTGTACTCGAGCTTTTGCAGCGCGGGCCAATTGGCGTAGCGCGTTTTCCAGCGGCCGCCAGAGCTGAGCCACACCGCGAAGGTCTCGGCCCAGTCCTCGAGTGGGTGGCTCTGGCTGTACCAATAGCCCAAGTTGTAGACGTGCGCGCGGCTGGTTGGGTCGGGCGAGTAGCTGGCCTCGTAGGGCTCGGTCGGTGAGCCGAACAGCTCGCGCCAGCGCTTGCGGCGGCGCAGGCCGTAGGCGTTGTCCAAGGCGTGCGCCGCCTCGTGGCGCAGGATGCGTAGGCACTCGTCTTGGGTGCCGCCTTCGACCTCGAGCATCTGGCTGCGCTCGAGGCGCACGAGCCGCGGGTGCGCGAGGTAGAACGGGATCGCGAAGCCGGTGCATGCGTCGGGCGTGAACCAGTCGGTCGACAGCCACGTGTAGGGGCGGAAGGCGAGGCCTTTGCGCGCGAGCTCGTCATCGAGGCGCGCGACGTGCGCGGCGACGGGCGAGTCCTCGACGGTGAGGCCAAGGTCGCGCAATTTGAGGTCGAGGAGCTCGTCGTCACCGAGGCGCGCCCACGTGAAGGCCCGCGTCGCGCGCGCCTCCGCCTTCTTCGTTTGTTGAGCACGTTCTCTTCCCATGGGCTCCTGAGTATAGGCACCCGGCCCTCGGAACCTAGCGGTTACCATCCGCGCGGTCCTGCGGGACTCTTCAATCATGGCATCGACCCTCTTCACACTGCTCGACGACATCGCAAGCCTGCTGGACGACGTCTCCTTGATGGCTAAGGTGGCCGCCAAGAAGACCGCGGGCGTGCTTGGCGACGACCTGGCGCTGAACGCCGAGCAGGTGACCGGCGTGCACGCCGACCGCGAGCTGCCCGTGGTGTGGGCCGTCTTCAAGGGCTCGCTGAAGAACAAGCTGATCCTCGCGCCGGCCGCGCTGGTGATCAGCGCGATCGCGCCGTGGATGGTGACGCCGCTGTTGATGCTGGGCGGCGGCTACTTGTGCTACGAGGGCTTCGAGAAGGTGGCGCACAAGTTCCTCTTCCACGACCATGAGGCGGATCCGGCCGAGCCACACGACCATAGAGACGATGGCTTGATCGAGGTGCTGGCCGATCCGGCCGTGGACTTGGTCGCGTTCGAAAATGAGAAAGTCCGCGGTGCGGTGCGCACGGACTTTGTGCTGTCGGCCGAGATCATCACCATCGCGCTCGGCACCGTGGCCGACGAGCCGCTCTTGCAACGCGCCGCCGTGATCGCGGTCGTGGCGCTGGGCATCACGATTGGCGTGTATGGGCTGGTCGCGGCGATCGTCAAGCTGGACGACTTGGGCTTGTACCTTGGGCGACGCGCGGGAGAAGGGCTGGTGCCGCGTTGCACGCGCGCCTGTGGGCGCGGGCTGTTGATCGCGGCGCCTCTATTGATGAAGACGCTGTCGATCGCGGGCACCGTGGCGATGTTCCTGGTGGGCGGTGGGATCCTGATTCACGGCATCCCGCCACTTGGCGCCTTTGTGCACCACCTGGCAGAGTCGGGCGGGCTTGCGGGCACGCTGGTGCCGATGGCGCTGAACATGGCCTTCGGGCTGCTGAGCGGCGCGGTGATTCTGGGTGCGGTCGGGCTCGCCTCGAAAGTGAAGGCGCGACGAGCGCGTTAGCGTGAATCGTGCCTGGCACCGTATTCACGCTAACGCGTCACTTCTTGAGGGCGCTCTCGTACAGCGCGATCCAATCTGCGGGCGTCTGCTTGGTGGCGAGCTCGGCAATCAGGTCGAAGGGCATCGCTTCGGGCTTCTTGAAGCGGATGCAGCTCTTGCCCATGTCGAGTTTGGTCTTGACGTGCTTGGGCCACTCGCTCTGAAACCAAGCCAGCAGCGCGGGGTCGGCGTACAGGCCCATGTGATACAGCGCGATGAAGTTCTTCTGACTGGCGAAGTTGATGAATGGCAGCGGCAGCTCGGGCGTGCAGTGGTAGCCGTCCGGTGCGCCAGGCAAAGCTGGCGCCTTCCAATCAGATGAAAGGAGCTGATCATGTAAATCGTCGACACGGCATGTAGTGACCCAGGCGTGCGCGTCAGTGATGGCGGGTGCGGAGCCC
>Ga0316206_1001182_pt1 | contig 25307 bp, 28 predicted proteins | sample 6monthpyrite_MG_FD_204942 | JGI IMG/M metagenome (GOLD analysis project Ga0316206, IMG submission 204942) | Microbial mat bacterial communities from mineral coupon in-situ incubated in ocean water Damariscotta River, Maine, United States -... | ecosystem: Environmental > Aquatic > Marine >... | reverse complement strand
TTATTTTTCCCGAAAACTCATACCATTTATATTTTTCTTTTCTGGGCTTAATAATTGCTTCAGCCTCTTCAAACTCGTTATTGCAATGTGGGCATATAATTATCATTTATTTGAACACATAACGTTTTAGCTGTGGAGCGCAGGCGGTTTTTTGCCTGCGTCGCGCACGAGCGCTTTGTTATGTTTGGTCATACTAAGCTTTTTTTTTCCAAGGACGACAAACCCAGTCAGCATTATTGTTTGGATCATCGCATTTTATGATTTTACTGCATACTCTTGTCCATGTTTCTACAGGCTTGCCTGGCGATAGTCTAGGCTGTTCCTCAGTTGCAGTATATAGTTCACAGCCGGGAGCAAGTTGCGGCTCTATATCGGACTCGGATAACTCGTCATGAATAAGCATCTTTAGAAGTTCATAATGTTTTTCAATCATTTTATCTCCTCAACATTTAGATTTAATTTAGAACATAACGTTTAAGCCAAGGGGCTGCCAAAAAGCGAACGCGTTTGGCAGTCCCGCCCGCGACAGCGGGCACACTTGGGCGCCTTGTTATGCCTATTGTTTGCACTAACTAAGACCATACTTAATTACTTTGAATTCCTTTAACTTTTTGTCTTTTTGTTCTTTAGAAAATACAAAATATAATTTTAGCTTGGTTTGTCCTTTTTTTAACTTCTCTTTTTGCGGAAGTCCAGAACCCAATGAGTCATAGTGGACGGAAGTACTAATTTCATCATTTAAATTGGCCTGCATTTCACCAAAATTAAAATATATTTCTTTATCTGAATTATTTTCTACATTCAGTTCAAAATATAGGAAAACATGCTCAATTTTACTTTTATACTTAAGTTTTGTTGTATCTACCTTAAAGGTAACATCCTCAATTGGTTCGTATGTGTATGTTCCGGATGCATTAATACCACAACCAGTTAAAGCAACTAGTACTACAATGAGAAATGTGTATGTTTTAGTTTTTATAGGCATAACGTTTTAGTTAAGTGGCGTCAAAAAACCGCGAAGCGGTTTTGGTGTCCACGGACTTGAACGCATTGTTAGCTTTCATAATAATGGATTGTAGTTGTCAAGATTGTAATGCGGGAAGTTTGATAGACATTTATGGTCATCCTTATCACTATTACCAGCTTTAGACATCCTTCTAAACTCGTTAATATTATCTTTAGTGGCCGGGATATGTGCAAAATTCTCATACATAAAATAAATACCATTTTTAGACTGACAAAAACTTAGAATAACTGGTTTATCCATCATACCCCTCCCTTCTGGCCCCTCGAAACCCCAAAATATATATTCGAACTTTTTTGGGATATCGCCATGAAAATCTTCTAACGTTTCCGCCTGAACGAGATATGGGTGTTCAAAAGCTGGTGACTCACCAGCGTTTTTTAATCGGCGGTAGGATTTTACCTGAATTAATGCAGAATGCGTGGCCCCGTAATAATTCGCTTCGCTATTAATGCTATGTGCGTTGCTTTGCTTTATGGCAACTAGAGTAAACATGATAATTATTATAATTTTCTTCAATTTTATACCTTCATGGATTCTGAAAGCTAACGATCAAGCTGTGCGGTGCAAACGAAGCGCAGCGTAGTTTGCATCCGAACGAGCGCCTTGTTAGGTGTATTACTCCACGGGCTTTTGATAATCAATTTCCTTGCTCTCATACCACGAACCTTCTGGGACTATAGTGTAAGTATATTTGCCTTGCTGACTTTCCAAAGACAATGTGTCTTTGGTTGCAATATATTTTATCTTACTTGAATTTTTGTCTTCTTGAGTAACTGTAATTGAATTACCGTTAATAGAATAACAACCTGATATTGATTTCATGGGTAGACGGAACTTGATTTTCCCATCATCAGTATATTTTTCATACGCCATACCTCCAGTGTAGTGACGATATTTGTATACTCCAACGATTGTTTTGTCCTTGCTTGGGTGTTCTTTTGTTTTAACTTCGACTTCACCGTCTTTATTTAGTTTGTAGCCACTTTTAGTGACTTCTATTTCTGCACCATTTTCATAGTTGATTGGCTCACCTTTGTTATGGGACATATAAAAAATCCCATCTTTGATGCCATATTTTAAGTCAACCAAAACTGTCGTTGCTGAAGTGTATGACCCATCATCTCTAAATTCGAAGTTATGACCAATGCCGCCACGTGAAATCGAAGTAGATTCCCATAAACCTATGACGTCTTTAGTCACTGGTTGCTGACAATTTAAAGTGACTGCTAAAGCTAGAGATACAATATCCATTTATTACACCTAACGCTTAAGCTAAGGGGCCGCAAAAAACCGCGCAGCGGTTTTGCGGTCCCGACTTGAGCGCCTTGTTAAATGCTTAACTAGTATATTCACTTACTAATTCACCATTTAAATCAAAATATTTTGAAGATTTTTTCACGCCATGAACAAATTCTGTTTCTTCCTTGGGTTGGCCGTTATCCCACCACGAACGATAAATTCCATTTAGTATTCCTTCACTGTAGTTTGATTCTTGATGTAACTGACCATTTTTGTACCACAACTTACAGATGCCATCAGCAATACCATTCCGGTAATGCATCTCCCCAAGAAGATTACCTTCTTCATCTTTTATTTGTTTAATCTCTTTTTCCATTTTTGCATTTAACTAATATATATGTGTGATAAACGCGTTATAATTTTGCCATATAACACGCCGTTTTTGATTATCTTTCCCCATATCAACACTTTAGATTAATAGCCCTTGTAATATCAAGTGGTTATTATATGGCTGTAGTGCCACATAACTATTTTAATCATATAAAAATTAATTAGTTACAGAACAAATCACCGCTCCTTCACTCACAAGCTGGCCGGCTATCTGCCATCAATTTATCTAGCTTCTTCTGTGCTTGCTTCGGTTTTACCAAGTCACGAGCTTCTAACATCTCACACTCATCCCTTATCATTTCTTCGATGGAAGTGGGGTAATATCTGCAATCATTGGGACGGTCTTCATAGATGTCGCAGGTATATTTATTTTGATTAGGCAGTTTCGTCAACCAGGGACAAAGCTCTATTTGTTTGCCTGTGTCGGGGTCCATCCAGATTTTCCCTTTGCGAACATAACGGGATAGTTCGGGCCGATACGCTTCCCAATGTTCAATTTCCTCAGCCGATGCGGACAGGCCACCGTTACTGTATTTAGCACAACACTTTCCACATTGATTACACTCTTTCATGCTTTTATATCTCTGAATACACAAACGCCCAATGTTTTCATTGGGCGTTGTAAAAAATCATATTCATGTCTTTATAAATTAACTTTCATTTTCTTCTATAGACTTTCTGACTTCGTCCATATCCAGTGAAACTGCTTTTTCGACCAGATTAGCCAGGTCCTGTTTACCTAGGGCACCAGCCTCTTGATAAAGGATAATCTGCTCGCGGAATAACATCAGAGTAGGGATAGAACGGATCTGAAACTGTGCGCCGAGTTCCTGTTGGTCTTCAGTATTGACCTTGGCAAACACGACATTCTCGTGTTGCTCTGAGAGTTCTTCATAGATAGGGCCAAAGGACTGACAGGGTCCACACCAGGGGGCCCAGAAATCAAGGATTACAATATCGTTATTGGTAACGGTGTCTACAAAATTGTCGGTGGTTAAATCTATTGTTGCCATACGTGCCTCTTAATTTATTTCACTACTAATTACTTCGATCATTACTTCAAACGCTATTTTAATCGTAAGGGCGCGACTCTTGGCTCAGCTATTGGTTGCTTAGCAGCCTGCTCACGATAGCGCTTGTAATCTGCCAGGACCAGATCATGGTCAAAGGCCAGCGGGGAAGGTAAACGATCCAGGGTGAAAAGATCCAGGCTTTTTGCGTCATCGGCGGCTTCCGGGGTGCCTGTCGAGGTGGCAACGTAAATCGCGGTCACCGTGTGCCCCCGAGAATCCCGTTTTGGATTGGAATAAATGCCCAATAACCCGGTCAGCTCAACATCCAGACAGGTCTCTTCTTTTGCCTCTCTGACCGCTGCGGCTTCAACGGTCTCACCGATATCGACAAAACCACCGGGAATTGCCCAGCCATAGGGGATGTTCATTCTTTCGATTAAGACGATGGGTTTGCCGGGCTCGTTGACCATTTCGATAATGGCATCCGCCGCCAATAAGGGGGTTACCGGTTTTGTCATGATTTATCCTGCCAGGCTTTGAGTTGTCGTCGTTGCCGTTTGTCCGGCTTTCGGGTTGGATGTGGGTTTGCCATTACATTGGCTTTGCGTTGCATGCTTGTCAGTTCTCTGTTCTTAAGGCTTTCTTGCGTCTCACTATATAATAGTGCAGCTTGTGGTGCTGCCCCGCGCTTATCCGAAAGCGCTTTGATTAATACCGTAAACTGGACACCGCTCTTTTTGATCCTGACTTCATCATCAATCTGGACCGTCTTGGATGCTTTACAGCGATGGCTGTTGATATGAACATGTCCGCCATTTACGGCATCACTTGCCAGCGAGCGTGTTTTATAGAAACGTGCCGCCCAGAGCCACTTGTCTAATCGTATCATTTTGGCCTGATCATTTTGGTCTTATCATCATGGTTTTATCTTTAGATAAGAAAACGAACTACAAAATATATCGTCCAAAAACAAAGCCTGCCACCAGGAACGAATATAAGGCACAAAGGGGTGAAAACCAGGATCGGATTCGCGCACCGATGAACGAGTAATGATGAACCAGACACCAAAGCCCGTGAGCAACAAACCCGGCGGGTATCAGCCATGTCCACTTCCACATCCCCAGCAGTGTGAGCGCCACAAAACCTGCGGCGACGACCAGCTCAATAACAATTTTTTTGGGGCGACCGTCAGCAAGTGCAAAACCGATCATCAATCCGGCTAATACCGCCAGTAAAATCGCAAAAAAATCCATTGCCTTGAAATACGGCAGGTAAAATCCCACCGCAGCGGTCACAGCAATCAACGCAAAGACAAACAATAGACGTAACATTCAATATTCCCCCAACGCGCTATATTACCACAAGCCAGAATGGCATATACCCATGCCAACTGTATTGATAAGCGTATTGATAAAAAGCGGTGAGTGGTTTTATCGCCCCACTCTGGGTATGATTTGCATATGGCTATATATAAAGGTCCCGTTAACAGAAATGGCATGAGCAAGGAGAGTCTGGTCCACAGTCTTGGACTTATCTTGCCCAAAGGTGCTGTGCTGTTCGATGCTGAAGATACACGCCCTTACGAGTGTGATGGACTCTCGGCGTATCGTGTTAAACCGTGGGTAATCGCCCTGCCCGAGACCATTGAACAAATTCAGGCCATTATGCGCGTCTGTTCTGCGCATGAAGTGCCGGTCATTGCCCGAGGTGCGGGTACCGGACTTTCCGGTGGCGCCCTGCCCCGTGAAAATTGCTTACTATTGAGCCTCGCAAAATTCAAAACCATTCTTGAAGTCGATCCGATTAATTGCACCGCGCGTGTCGAGCCGGGTGTCACCAACCAGGCGATCAGCGATGCGGCCAAACGGCACGGACTTTATTATGCGCCCGATCCCTCTTCACAGATTGCCTGCACTATCGGTGGCAATGTTGCGGAAAACTCTGGCGGTGTGCACTGCCTGAAATACGGATTGACCGTAAACAACGTCCAGCAGATCACGGTTGTCATGATGGATGGGGAACTAGTCACCCTCGGTGGCAGTGGTTACGATGGGCCCGGTTATGATCTGCTTGCCCTGTTTCACGGCTCCGAAGGAATGTTGGGCATCACTGTCGAAATAACCGTTAACCTGTTACCTATTCCAGAGCATGCCAAGGTATTGTTGGCCGCGTTTGATGATATTGAGCAGGCAGGAAAAGCCGTCGCCGCAATTATTGCCGCAGGCATTATTCCCGCGGGTCTTGAGATGATGGATAACCTTGCGATTCAGGCAGCTGAAGATTTTGCAAAAGTGGGTTACCCGATTCAGGCCGCGGCTATCTTGCTGTGTGAGCTCGACGGTAATACTGAAGAAGTTGTTGCACAAATTAAACGCGTCAAAAGAATCATGCGTGAACATCAAGCCTCCAACATTCGCATTTCAGAAACAGAACAGGAACGTTTACTACTCTGGCAAGGTCGTAAATCGGCCTTCCCCGCTGTCGGTCGTCTTGCCCCGGATTATTACTGCATGGATGGCACCATTCCACGTAAGCAACTGCCCGCGGTATTGAAAAAAATTAACGAACTATCAAAGAAATTTGATCTCCCTGTGGCCAATGTATTTCACGCCGGTGATGGAAACTTGCACCCTTTGATTCTTTACGATGCCAACAAGCCTGGTGAACTTAAACGGACTGAGGCCTTTGGTGCTTTGATTCTTGAATATTGTGTTGAGGTAGGTGGCACGATCACGGGTGAGCACGGCGTCGGCATCGAAAAAATAGAACAGATGTGTGTTCAGTTCGGCCAGCTTGAATTACAACAATTCCATACCATTAAAGCCGCGTTTGACCCGACAGGATTACTCAACCCGGGCAAGGCCGTGCCTACGCTTCATCGCTGTGCTGAACTGGGCCGCATGCATGTACATAATGGACAACTACCCCACCCGGAGCTTGAACGCTTTTAATCATCATGTCTGATCAGAGTCTCGCGTTACAACAGCAGGTTAAAAATAACATTGAACATGGTCAGGCCATGCAGATCACGGCGGGCGGCAGTAAAATATTTTATGCGCAGGAGATCGTCGGTGAGGCACTCTCCGTCAAAGATCATTCAGGCATCATCGATTACGAGCCGACTGAACTGGTCATCACTGCACGCTGCGGCACCCGCTTGCAGGATCTTGAAGCAACCCTGGCAGAGCAGAATCAAATGCTGGCGTTTGAGCCGCCCTCTTATTCAAAACATGCCACTCTCGGTGGCTGTATTGCTACGGGGTTATCAGGACCACGTCGTCCCTTCGCCGGAGCAGTGCGTGATGCAACCCTGGGTGTAAGGATCATCAATGCAAAAGCAGAGATACTAAAGTTTGGCGGCAAGGTGATGAAAAATGTTGCCGGTTATGATGTCTCGCGCTTAATGGTCGGTTCGATGGGTACACTGGGTATTATTCTTGATACTTCATTAAAAGTGTTGCCACGACCCGAAACAGAGATCACGACCTGTTATGAACTTACCGAACGTGCCTCAATCAGTCGCGTCAACAAGATCTGTGCACAGGCCTACCCAGTGTCAGCAACCTGCTTTGATGGGTCGCAATTATTCATACGCCTTTCAGGTACAGAGTCCGGCGTGAATAAAGCACTGAGTATGCTCGGTGGCGAGACCGTAAAAGATGCTGATGTTTTCTGGGAAAGCATTAAAAACCAACAGCATTCATTTTTTGAAAGTAAAAAACGTATCTGGCGTCTATCCCTGAAACCGGCCACACCGCCACTTGAAATAATAGGCGAGCAGTTAATCGAATGGCGCGGTGCACAGCGATGGCTTGCCAGTGATCAGAACCCAGACATCATTCGCGATATTGTTAGCAAGCATGGAGGCCATGCCACAATCTTTAAGAATGCAGAAAAAGATGATCTAGTCTTCCATCCCATTTCAGGAAAACTGTATGAGTTACACATGAATCTGAAGTTAGCGATGGATCCAAAGAGTCTATTCAATCCCTATCGCATGTACGAGGGATTCTAACTATGCAGACCAACATCCCTGAAGACATTCTTAGTACTTATGAAGGGCATCACGCCGATCAGATTTTACGTAATTGTGTGCATTGTGGTTTTTGTCTTGCCACCTGTCCAACTTATCAGTTATTAGGCGACGAGCTGGATAGCCCGCGCGGCAGAATCTACTTAATGAAGAATGTCTTTGAAGGCGAAAAACCAACGCGAAAGACATTGTCACACCTTGATCGTTGTCTGACCTGTCGCAGCTGTGAAACAACATGCCCTTCCGGCGTTGAATATTCACGGTTACTTGATCTAGGTCGACACTTTGTTGAACAAAGAACCCACAGAACCTTTTTCGACAACATTAAACGCAATGCTCTGCACTGGTTGCTTTCACGCCCAAAATATTTTAGACGCATTTACATGCTCGCCTGCAAGTTAAATCCCCTCTTGCCAAAATTATTTAAAGTTAAAGTGCCCCAGGCCGCCGAAGAACAACCGTTAGAAAAACATGAGCGAACCGTGCTTCTTTTACAAGGCTGCGTACAACCTACATTAGAACCTAATATCAATGTCGCGACGCGCACGGTCTTAGACAAGCTTGGTATCAGCACGCTTTCCCTTGAGCAAACTGAATGCTGTGGTGCGATATCACATCACTTAAATAAGCAACAACAGGCACTAAAGACGATCCGTAATAATATCGATGCCTGGTGGCCACACCTGGACAACGGCTGTGAGGCCATTATCACCAATGCCAGTGGCTGTGGTGTTACCCTCAAAGAGTATGCCCAATATCTGGAACACGATCCTGATTATGCAAATAAAGCCAGGATCATCAGTGAACTCGTCAAAGATGTGAGTGAAATTATTACGGAACAGGATATTGAAAAATTAAAACTGTCTGACCCGGTTAAAGTTGCCTTCCATGCACCTTGCACCTTACAGCATGGACTGAAATTATCGGCACATGTCGAAGGCATGCTTGGCAAACTAGGTTGTGAACTACTCCCTGTCAATGACAGCCATCTGTGCTGTGGTTCAGCTGGTACCTATTCTATTCTGCAGCCCAAACTCTCAAAAAGCCTGAAACAAAACAAACTGGAAAACCTGCAAGTAGATTCGCCACAATACATCCTCACTGCCAACATTGGTTGTCAACACCACCTTAATTCTGAAAGCAAGGTGCCGGTCATGCACTGGATAGAACTTGTCGCCCAACAACTAAACTAAACAACTATGCTATTATTTATTGATTAGCATCAAATCCAGAAAAATAATGAAAGCACAACCTGAAGTTATCGCCTCCGTCGACCTTGGCTCAAACAGCTTCCATATGATCGTGTGTCGGATCCAGAATGATCAGCTCATCGTGGTCGATCGAATACGCGAAATGGTGCGCCTCGCTGCGGGTATCGATAAAAAGAAAATACTTTCTGATGAGGTGCAGGAAAGAGCCCTGGCTTGCCTTGCGCGTTTTGGCCAAAGGTTGAGCGATTTACCAGCCAGTTGTGTTCGCATCGTTGGTACAAATACGTTACGCAGCGCACACAATTCCCCCGAGTTTATCAATAAGGCGGAGCAATGCCTCGGACACACCATTGAAGTCATTTCCGGTGTAGAGGAAGCCCGATTAATTTACCTTGGCGTTGCCCATAGTCTTGCCTCAGATGACAATGAACGTCGACTGGTTATGGATATCGGCGGCGGCAGCACAGAACTCATTGTCGGTGAACATTTCGACCCCCTGTACATGGAAAGTCTGCACATGGGCTGCGTTTCTATGAGCCAGCGTTTATTTAAATCCGGAAAAATTAACCGTGAAAAAATTAAAAAAGCAGAAACGGCCGTTGAGCAGGAACTGGAACCCTATGTGCAACGCCTGGAACGATATAACTGGCAGGATGCAATTGGTGCCTCAGGGACCATACGCGCGATTAACAAGATTGTGCTTGCACAGGGATGGTCTGATAACGGCATCACATTTAAAAGTCTGAAAAAATTACGCGACCATATGTTGAATGCGGGACACATCGATAAACTCGACTTGATCGATCTCGACCCAGAACGTCTACCGGTGTTTGCCGGTGGCGCCATGATTCTCTACACGACGTTTAAGATGCTCAACATCAAGACCATGCGTGTTTCAGATGGCGCATTGCGAGAGGGGTTGATACATGATTTGCTAGGCCGTATCCATCACGATGACATCCGTTCGCACAGTGTCAGTGCATTAGCTAAACGCTATCATGTGGACATGGAGCAAGTCGAAAGGATACAAGAAACAACACGTTATTGTTTTAAGCAAGTAGCGACATTATGGGATCTCGACACCGAGGAACATCTACAGTGGCTTGAATGGGCTGCAACATTGTGCGAGATCGGCCTTGATATTGCGCATAGTCATTATCAGAAACACGGTGCCTATATAATAGAAAATTCAGATCTGGCAGGATTTTCCAGACAAGAACAGCAGCTTTTGGCAACGCTGGTACTTGCGCACCGACGCAAACTTCCTATGGAGGCCATAAATAATTTACCTGACTATTGGCGTGAGATGACTAAAAAAATAGCCATCATTTTACGTTTGTCCACCATACTAAACCGTAGCAGAGTGGGGATAACCAACCAATTTCAACTGGATATTCAGGATCATAAAATTAGTCTTCACTTTGAACAAGGATGGTTAGCTGATCACAGTCTAACGGAAGCTGATCTGGAGCTAGAAGCGGATTTTCTTGCAACAGAAAAAATTACACTCTTAATTCACTAAAGCGTGATCGATTCATTAGAGATCAGTTAAATCCTTTAATAACTCTCTTTGCACAGAATAAGCCACCTCTTTCCCTGATTTGACCTTTTTGGGTGTCGTCCTTTCATAGCCCCCATCTGCATTTAAAATCCAGGCATTGGTATTGTCTTTGAGGTAATTTTTCAGGTCAGAGACAACACGCTCTCTGATAGGCTTTATTTCAAGTGGAAAGGCTATCTCGACACGACTATATAAATTACGCGGCATGAGATCGGCGCTTGCGGCAAACACTTCTGGTTTGCCACCGTTTTCAAAATAGTAGACGCGCGTATGCTCAAGAAAACGTCCGATAATTGAACGCACCTTTATGTTCTCAGATACACCAGGCACAGCGGGGCGTAATCCACATATACCGCGGACAATTAAATCAATCTTCACTCCCGCGATAGAGGCATCATATAACGCTTCTATCGACTTTTGATCGGTAAGAGAATTCACCTTGAAAATAATCCTGGCAGGCCTGCCTGCCTCGGCATTTTTAGTTTCCCGCTCAATTTTCTCCAGTAATGAATCTGCAAGCGTGAACGGAGACTGTAGCAGCTTGTGAAGTTTCGGTACCTTGCCCATACTGGTTAGCTGCATAAAGACATTTTGCACATCATCGGCAATGCGTTCATCACAGGTAAACAGGCCATAGTCGGTGTAAAGCCGCGCCGTTCTAGGGTGATAATTGCCTGACCCCATATGCACATAATGGCGTAACTTTTTCTTTTCCCGACGTACCACCAGGATCATCTTTGCGTGCGTCTTGTAACCAACAACACCGTACACCACATGGACACCCGCTTCCTGCAGACGAGTCGCCAGTGCTACATTAGCTTCTTCATCAAAGCGTGCGCGTAACTCGATAACAACCGTCACTTCTTTACCCGCTCGGGCTGCAGCAACAAGCATATCAACAACCGCAGATTTTGGACCGGTTCGATAAAGTGTCTGTTTTATCGCTAATACATCAGGGTCTTCTGCCGCACTGCGAATAAACTCAATAATCGGTACAAACGATTCAAAGGGGTGATGTAACAATATATCCGCCTTCTTAATCGCATCGAAAACATTTGTGCTACTCGATAACTGCTTTGGAATTTTAGATGTAAAACCTGGAAATTTGAGCTCCGGCCGGTCTACCAAATCAGCAATCGCTGACACCCGGTTTAAATTTACCGGTCCGGCTACTTTATAGATATCTGCTTCCGTTATTTCAAATCGATGTTGCAGAAAGGTAACTAGATCATCCGGGCAATTATGTGCCACCTCTAATCGCACCGCATCACCATAGTGACGTGAAAATAATTCGCCCTCAACGGCACGCAAGAGATCATCAATCTCTTCTTCATCCACAAACATGTCGCTGTTGCGCGTCACCCGAAACTGATAACAGCCCTTTACCTTCATACCGTAAAAAAGTCGATCGGCAAAAGCATGGATAACCGATGATAAGAATACAAAATCATAAGGGCCAGTATCTTTCAGATCCGCTGGCAACTGTATTAACCGCGGCAGTGCCCGCGGTGCCTGCACAATGGCCAGACCACTATTACGACCAAAAGCATCCTTACCTGTTAACGAGACAATAAAGTTCAGACTCTTGTTTAGAATCCGTGGAAATGGGTGGGATGGATCCAACCCAAGCGGACTCAACACTGGACTTAACTCATCTTCAAAGTACTCACTTAACCAGGCTTCCTGTGCGGGTGTCCACTGATCCCGCTTAATCGTTCTAACCCCTTCCGCTTGTAACAACGGCAAAATCACATCATTCAGGACACGATATTGTTCATCCACCAGCGAGTGCACCCGGGTACTAATGGCGGTTAACACTTCTGCCGGTTTCATATTGTCTGGTCCCGTCTGCACTGAACCCAGCTCGACCATTTGTATCAGGCCAGCGACACGGACCTCAAAAAACTCATCCAGATTTGTTGAAGAGATACACAGATACTGCAAACGTTCCAGCAGTGGGATTTTTTCATCTTCCGCCAGGGCCAAAACACGTTGATTGAATTCGATCAGGCTCAATTCCCGATTAATATAGAGTTCTGGCTGTTTTAAGTCGAGCATGTCCATTATTGGGGGTTCTCGTTGTATTAAAGAAATATTACAATGCCTTTGTAACCGTTATGTTACAAGCAATTACATTCTAACAGCAGGTTTCCAAAAATATACTGATGACGATCAATATTAAGTTTAGTGCACAACCCGGTGCTTATGAACGGCATGTGCAACGAAAGTTTAACAATCCACTTTTATATGCCCTGGATCAGCCTTTATCCGAAAAAGAAGTCGAGCAGGCCAGAGAAAAAGACCAGCAAGACTTAAGGGTTTTTCTCGATACCTTTCAGGATACGGTACAAGAGACTGCGGCACTGGCGGGCTCCGTTGAAGCGGATATATTGCTTGATTTAAAACAACAGCTGGAGCGACTTTATGTCACTAGCGCCAGCCTTGCCGGAGATATGCAACAACACCAGGAGGCCCTGCTCAAACTCATTGATATCTGCATGGCAGGTATACAACGGGGTGCAGAAGGTGATCAAGGCGCACTTAAAAAATTAGATGATGAAATACAGGCCCGTCTTGTATTTTTTAAACTACTTGAGTCAGCACTGGCAGCAGATTTAATCCGCGGTGATGAAATAATCAGTGCCAACGAACTGCTCCCTACCCTGTTGAGCCAATCTGGGCCTGACCTAATTAATAGCCTGGAATTGTTTGAACCGGAGCATCTGAGTATTATTCTCGAACAGGCAACGGATTATTTCGAGAAGGTAAGTTCAAATCTGGCTGATCCTGATGAAATCGAAAAACGCATTTCACTTATTTCTAGCATTAGCAAAAGCCAAACCACGCATTAATAACTCAGGCTAACTGCTAAAGGTACCATCACCACCCTTACACGGCGGCGACATAGGGGCATCACCATTACTGTCCTTCCACTCGCTTTCAGTATAGGTATGTATGGCCAAAGCATGAATTTGATTTTTTAGTTCCTCAGCCAAAATATCGTTAATCATGCGATGACGTTGTAGTAATTTTTTATCCGCAAAATCTTCCGAGACCAGCACGACCTTGAAATGTGATTCTGACCCTTCAGGCACGTTGTGATTAGAACTTTCATTAATCACTTCCAAATGTTTGGTGCTAATACCCTGTGCCAGTTTATCTTCGATTGTTACCTGTACCGTCATCGTTAAACCTCGATATAATGTTATATTATTTCAGCAAGTCCATTTATATAAGATTGCTTATTCAATAATTCAAGAGTAACGGAGCTCATTCACCACATTTTTCTCAATGTCAGATGAAAAACCAATATTTGAAAAGGTTATACCCGAGTGGGTGTACTGGCTCGCACAAGATGCTGATGGAACCTGGTGGGGGTATGAGGTTGAACCGCATCAACATCACCAGGGCTGGTCGCTTTCGCCCATCCCTGGGCTTCGCGACACCTGCACATCCATGTGCAATGGTATGAAAACGAACTCGGGCGTCATCATAAACTCGGGAAAGACAGCCCCAATGCCAACTGGCAAGATTCCTTAGTCAGACGTGCGTCGCCCTAACCTGAGATTCAAACTTACTCGTCAAAACACATTTCGACAAAAAACTTGGTACCCTCCATCTCATTGACCGTAGTCTCTAGAATCGGGTTTATCATGTTTGCTTTCATTGAAGTGTCGTAAGAGGTTATCTTTACCAAGAGACCTAAGCCTATGTTGGCATACCAGGATAAAGCTTGATAGACGCCCCGTTTTGTAACTACCACTTTCGTCCGGCAGTTACTCTCAACCAGGAGCGACCATTCATTAGAAACAAACAATATACTTACATGCTGTTGTTTCATAGCGACTTTTTTCCAAAGCGCTTTTCATCATTTTGATATCAAATTGATCCAGATCAACACCATTCAAAATGCTTAGCAGTAGAGTGTACGCAGCTTCATTACTACTACTACTCGGAGGAAAGAATGCACGTCGAAGATATGCAAAAAGACAGGGAGATGGGAATCCATGTTGGTTACACCGTTTTAGTACTCGTAGGTGTAATGGTGGCGCTCATTTTTGTCGCGAATCTTATTGGTTAGATACTCTCTCCATCATTAGGTTATAGGTAAAAAAAAGCCGCCCTTTTGGGCGGCTTTAACTTGTCGCTTTTTGGAGAAAGAGAAAGCGTCAACCTACGTAAAAAATTGTTACCTATCGCGATAGAACCTCATACCCACGTAAAATTGCTGGTCGTTATAACGACGGTGAACAACTTCACCAATCGCATCGAGGATGTGCGTACGGCCATTGTTACCAATATTGAGAGAAACGCGCAGAATATCACCAATGTCTCTGGCCCTGGAATCTGTAGAAAGAAAGCCGATGCCTTCCATAGAAAAATCCACACACATAAGAGAAATCTTTTCGCCCGCTGATGTCGTCAGCAGAAAGGGTCTCTTAAAGGCAATACGACGCCGCTGTCTGCGATCATTCAGCATGCTCGCACTCGACGCACTCTCTTGTGAAGTTGTATCCCACATAAATCCATCTCGTTATTACTGTTGCTAAGTATACTGTTTGTTATTTAATCCTGCGAATATTGTAACCGATTGATTTATAGGGATATTCAATATAGGCCACCAGATATCAATCAAAACCAACCGCCTATCTGCAAATTTTTTTGATAAACACGCCGCTTTGTAACAATTGTTCACAAAGTAAGTTGGGTAATAGCGGAATAGCCCATTTCAAATTCGATAGGCGTCCATATGTGTCTGCAAAATCTCTTCACCAAGCATATCGATATAGCCTGAATAGCGGTGCTCCCCATCAGAAGTAAACTCAAACCCAAAACGACGATAGAGACCAATTTGCCCGCTGCGGCGACGACAGAGCCTGAGACGACGGATGGCCACTGAGTCATCGAGAAACAGCACGTCGGCATTCTGACACAATTGCTTGGCCTTCTTATCGGCTACTTCTTTTGCAGCGAGACCATCCCACCATATCCAAAGCAGCAACACAAAAAAGGGAATTAGAATCCACTCCATTAAAAATTCTCACTCGAAAACACCAACAACAATAGTACTTGATTTTAATCGGACAAAATGTGGTGACTGGAAATAAAATTCATTGAATGAGAATGATTTCAGGAAAAATCAAATAAACATATTGTCTTATGCAAACAGAGAATCGACCACAGAGAGGAATTCTTCTGGTTGAAAAGGTTTTTTTAATACATAATTTGGATTAGTTAACAGTTTACTGGTTTCTAAATAATCAAAATCACTGCTGCCCTTAACTTGACGCCCACCACCAGATATCAAAATAACTTTGAGGCCAGGAACGAGCTCCTTTGCTGCTACGGTAAGTTCAATTCCGTCCATAACAGGCATGAGGATATCTGTTACCAATAGATCGATCGTTTGCGTAGTAAATACTTTTAGTGCCCTGGCTCCATCATCTGCTTGCTCAACATGATAGCCATGTTCTTTTAACATATATACAAGCTCTTCCCTGATATCAGGGATATCATCGACAATGAGTATTGTTTTCTTACCCTGTGTCATAATTTAAATTTACTCTTTTCTCTTCCTCGGTAATTGCACGACAAAACGCGTGTGCTCAGACTTTTTATCCAGTAACAATGTTCCATTATGGTTCCGAATAATTTCAGATGAAATACTCAAACCCAGACCGGTCCCCTGGCCGATTTCTTTCGTGGTATACATCGGCTCGAAAATTTTGTTTTCGTCAACATTGATGCCTTTACCACTGTCAGTCACACTAATGACAATATTCTCTCCAGAAATAGTCGCATCTAACTTAATCCATTTGTGGTTCAAAGTCTGAATAGCATCATAGGCATTATTTAGCAAATTCATAATAACCTGCCCTATTTGTAACCGTTGGCAACATACCGTTGTACCCTCACAGTTATCCACATAATTGACACTGAACGTTATATCCTGAAGGCGGTAACGCTCAGCGGTAATACCCAATACATCATCGAATATTTCTTGTATAGGAATATCCACAAAGGGATCATCTGATGAATCCCTGGACATTTTTCGCAAACTCTCAATGATATTTGCGATCTGAGATGTTGATTTATCTATTCGTTCTAAGTCATCGTCTAAAGACATACCGCTTTCTTTAGTCGCTGACTTCTTCAGTCTGTTTGTTATCAGCAAAATTGACTGTAGAGGGCTATTTATTTCATGCGCCATACCACTTGCCATTTCACCTAATGAGGCCAGTTTATTTGCATGGTGTGCCCTGGCATGACTGTCACGCAATTCCATTTCTTTCTGTAGTAATTCTTCCGTTCGTTGCTCAACGCGTTCTTCAAGATAATTTTGGTGGTCCACAATTGCCTGCTGTAATTTATTTCTAACCAGTTGCCGTTTGTGTGAAAAAAATGCGAATCCGACGATCCCCAGGCAACCTATTGCCCAGACGCTTAGATGTGTAATCTGCACAGCCTTGATTGATGCGTTAGAGGCCTCGAAATATTTGTTAAGCGGAATGGACACACTCACCCCGCCACGGAGGTCTCCCTGTTTAAAACCCAAATGACCATGGCATTTGACGCAACCTTTTTTCATATACATAGGCTTCATAAACCTGATAAAAGGTGCGCCGTTGATATCGGTTGTCTCGAGAATCTCTTTTTTGCCCATCGCAAATTGATCTAGCGCCTTCAACTCCCACTCATCAGCTTTATTAATGGGATTCAATAGCACTTTGCCAGTGATGCTGCCCTTGATACCATAATCTTGTTCATACTCCTCCGTTATTTGCCGCATCATATAGGCGGGGTTCATCAAGGTCAGCGCCACGCCACCGGTGGTCACCACATCTCGAGCTGGAATATGCGCCAAATAGGGGTTGGGTGAGGTTCGTTTATCCGGTTTCACATAAATGCCACCGTGCCTGGTTGCCCAACCTCGAAAGGCCTGATCTTTGTCCCAATTTGACCTGGCTTCGCTCACGGCAAGTGCTACAGCCTCTTCGTTCAAGTGTTTAATATTCCAATACCACGAAAAACTTGTTGCTAGAGTCCAAAGTACAAACAAGCCTATACTCACTGCCAAAATCGGCTCTTTAGCCCCCCGATGTATCTTTTCTTCTGTGGCACTTCTTTTCGTATTACTCGTCATAAAAACACTTCACCATTATTTTTGATCTAAACAAAAGGCTCTAGCCGAGTCCTGGTACATTAAGTGTTGAGTATAGATGAGTACTAATTAAAATCGTGGTGATAAAGAGAATAAATAACCCCGTAAAAATAGAATCTCTAACAAATTCGGTCAATAGGTGTTTTCAATACTCGAAGAGCAAACAAACACACATGATTCATCCGTGTTTATATTTAATTTTACCCCCTAAAACAAAACAGGCGCCTAAAGGCGCCTGCTGTATTCACTTGATGTCGAACAATTAACGACTTGAAGTCAACAAGTCGTTCATCCGTTTAACAAAACTAACCGGGTCATCTAGCTGACCACCCTCACTCAACATTGCCTGATCAAATAATAGAAGCGTCCAGTTGCTGAAATCTTGATCGTCTGCCTGATCCTTAAGGCGTTTAACCAACATGTGATCCGGGTTAATCTCAAGGATAGGTTCTATATCCGGCAAAGCATGTCCGGCTTGTTTAAGCAGCTTCTGCATACTCACCGCCATATCCTGCTCTTCGACAACCAGACACGATGGAGAATCAGTTAAACGATTAGATATCCGAACTTCCTTTACCTTACTACCTAACGTCTCTTTCATTCTGGTTAATAAATCTTTGTAGTCCTTATTAACCTCTTCAGTTTTCTTCTTCTCTTCCTTGTCTTCCAGATTACCCAGGTCAACTTCACCCTTGGCAACAGATGCGAATTTTTTGTCGCTGTATTCTGTCAGATAAGACATCATCCATTCATCAACGCGATCGTGCATTAACAAAACTTCAATATCTTTCTTTTTGAATAACTCAAGATGAGGAGAGTTCTTAATGGCGTTATATGAATCGCCGGTGATAAAGTAGATCTTGTCTTGCTCCGGTTTCATTCTAGCGATGTAGTCATCTAATGCTACATTCTGAACATCACTGTCATTGCTGGTTGAACTGAAGCGCATTAACTTTGCGATCTTCTCTTTATTAGCTATGTCTTCTGCGGGGCCTTCTTTTAAGGCGCGGCCAAACTCAGTCCAAAAGGCAGCGTAACTTTCTTCATCATCCTTCGCCATTTTATCCAGCACACCGAGGATGCGCTTCACACCACCATTACGGATGCTATCGATATGTTTGTTACGCTGCAGAATTTCACGCGATACGTTCAACGGTAAATCATCCGAATCCACCACACCACGAACAAAACGCAGGTAGTTTGGCATTAGCTGCTCGGCATCATCCATAATGAACACACGCTTCACATACAATTTCACACCATGACGTTGGTCACGTTCAAATAAGTCAAAAGGCGCACGCTTGGGTAAATAAAATAACGTCGTATAAGACTGTGTACCTTCAACATGATTGTGAACCCATGACAAAGGTTCATCGAAGTCATGTGAGACCGTTTTATAAAACTCTTTATATTCATCATCGGTGATTTCAGACTTGGAGCGTGTCCACAGGGCAGACGCCTTGTTAATAGTTTCAAATTCGTCGGTATCTTCGCCTTTATCATCCTGCTTACACATTTCAATCGGCATAGAGATATGATCGGAATACTTGGTAATCACACTACGCAAACGATAGGGTTCAACAAACTCATGTTCATCATCACGTAGATGTAATGTCACTTTGGTGCCACGTTGCTCAAGCTCGATATTCTCGATGCTGTACTCACCTTCGCCTGACGATTCCCAACGTACCGCTTCATCTTTTGCAAGCCCGGCACGGCGCGTCTCTACTGTCACCTTATCCGCAACAATAAATGATGAATAAAAACCAACACCAAACTGGCCAATCATGTTGGCATCTTTCGACTCATCGCCGGTGAGTTTGTCCAGAAACTTTTTGGTACCTGAACTAGCGATAGTACCGATATTGTCCATCACTTCCTGACGACTCATACCCACACCGTTATCAGTAAAGCTTACCGTCTTATTATCATTGTCATATTCAACTTGGATTTTCAGTTCTGGATCATCTTCAAACAATTCTGCATTGCTCAGCGCCTCAAACCGCAGCTTGTCGCACGCATCGGAGGCATTGGATATTAACTCCCGAAGGAAAATTTCCTTGTTGGAATACAGTGAATGAATCATAAGGTGTAGCAGCTGCTTCACCTCGGTCTGGAAACTCAGGGTTTCTTTCTGGGTGTCCACACTCATGGGCGTCGATCTCCTAATTCGTTATTTATCTGGTGGCGAAAAAAAGCACAAAAAATAGCTTCAGTGCAGTAGATAGGGACAGCACCAGCTCGTTTCAAGCCGACAGAGGAATATAGGGCAACATTAGGGTGGCAATTTCTTCAACAGACCGATGTGTCACATCGCAGATAGGGATATGGTGTTCCTGATAGAGAATGTCGACTTGATTGACTTCGTACAGGCACTGCTTCAAAGAGGCATATTCACTATTAGGACGACGCGCCTCTCGAATCTCGTGTAGGCGTTCTGGGTTAATCGCCAGGCCAAATAATCGAGTTTTGTGTTTCACTAGCGCCTTAGGCAAGACCATTAGATCGAAATCTTCTCCTACCAATGGATAATTGGCCGCATGTACACCATATTGCATGGCCAGGTACAAACAAGTGGGGGTTTTCCCTGAACGGGAGGGTCCAATCAAAATGACATCTGCCTGCCCAAGGTGTTTGTCCGTTATCCCGTCATCGCTGTTCAGAGCAAAGTTCACCGCATCCATTCGATGCTGGTAGTCTCTGCGTTCCTGCTGTCCATGGGTATGCCCCAGTGATGGGCTAGCCTGGGAATGTAATATTTCTTCCAGTGGAGTAAGAAATTCACCCATCACATCGAAGACATGACCATCAGCCGTTTGTAACTTTGCCCGCAATGGCCCTTCGACCAGAGTGCTGAGAATGATCGGCTTGAACTTGGAAATACCTGAAGATTCACTGACCTTGCGACAGATTTTGTCTACTTTTTCGACGCTATCTATATATCGGTATGTGTTGACCTCAAACGATATCTGCTGAAACTGCGCGAGCAGACTCTGCCCCAGCGCCTCTACCGTGATGCCCGTGCTATCCGAAACCAGAAAAACTTGTTGCTTCATATTTTTGTCACTCTCTTCCATAATGATAGCAGGCCTTGATCATTAATATTGATAAGCACATCGACACACAAGTACATAATCCAGAGGGGTTCGGGATGTCAGTTATTCGTTGGTTTGAAAAAGTAGGTATTGCAGACGTCGCCAGTGTTGGCGGCAAAAATGCCTCGTTAGGTGAAATGATCCAGGCCCTGTCTCAACAGGGAATACGTGTACCCGGAGGATTTGCCACCACCGCCGAGGCCTATCGCAGCTTTCTTGAACATGATGGCCTGGCAGACCGTATCCATAACGATCTGGATCAACTCGACATAACCAATCTTAGCCAGTTAGCGGAAACCGGCAAAAAAATACGCGACTGGATCATAGCTCAACCTTTCACTGAAGCATTTGAAAAAAATGTCCGTGATGCCTACCAGGAATTGGTTAATCGTTATGGTAGTGACACCACGTATGCCGTGCGTTCTTCTGCAACAGCAGAAGACTTACCCGAGGCCTCCTTCGCAGGACAACAGGAAACCTATCTCAATATTCAGGGCATCGATAACCTGTTGCTTGCTATCAAGCATGTATTTGCCTCTCTGTTTAATGATCGGGCTATCGCTTATCGTGTTCATCAGAATTTTGACCATCGTCAGGTCGCCCTATCTGCAGGTGTTCAGAAAATGGTGCGCAGCGATCTGGCCAGTAGTGGCGTAATGTTTTCTATCGATACTGAGTCCGGTTTTGATAAAGTTGTTTTTATCACATCGGCTTACGGTCTCGGAGAGACGGTGGTGCAAGGCGCGGTTAACCCGGACGAGTTCTACGTCTATAAACCAAATCTTGAACAACACAGACACGCTATTCTAAAAAGAAGTCTGGGGGATAAAGCGGTGCGCATGGTCTACGGCGAACAACACCAACTACAATCAGCCACCTTAACTCAGAATGTTGAAATAGAACTTCAACAACAATTTTCCATCAGCGGTGATGAAGTTCACCAACTAGCCAGCATGGCCGTTGCTATTGAGCAACATTACGGGCGACCAATGGATATTGAATGGGCAAAAGATGGAAATGATGGGCAACTGTATATAGTACAAGCTCGTCCGGAGACCGTGACCAGCCAGTCAAACAAAAATGTTTTGATCCGGTATGAACTCAAACAACATGACGAAATCATCGTTACCGGGCGCAGTATTGGAAACCGGATCGGCGCAGGAAAGGCAAAGAACATCAAAAACGTCAGTCAAATCGACAGAATCGAACAAGGTGATGTGCTCGTGACGGATATGACGGATCCCGATTGGGAACCGATTATGAAAAAGGCAGCGGCGATTGTGACGAATCGCGGTGGCCGTACCTGCCACGCGGCCATTATCGCTCGTGAATTGGGTATCCCCGCCATTGTGGGCTGTGGCAATGCCACCGAGCTGATTAAAGACGACCAGGAAGTCACCGTGTCATGTGCCAAGGGTGATACGGGTTTTATTTATAAAGGTCGTGCAGACTATGTGATCAATGAAATCAACCTGCAGTCCATGCCTGACTTGCCGGTTAAAATGATGATGAACGTGGGTACACCGGATCGCGCCTTCGACTTCCAGGCTCTGCCGAATGCCGGTGTCGGCCTGGCGCGAGTGGAGTTCATCATTAACCGCATGATCGGCATTCACCCACTGGCCATACTTAATATGGATCACTGCGATGACAGTTTGAAGCAAACCATTCAGAGGCAGATCGCAGGATATAGTGATCCAGTCCACTTCTATATAGAAAAACTGGCCGAAGGTATTGCGACACTGGCTGCTGCATTTTATCCGAAGCAAGTGATCGTTCGCCTCTCTGACTTTAAGTCGAATGAATATGCAAACTTGATCGGTGGAAAAGAATACGAGCCCGAAGAAGAAAACCCGATGATTGGTTTCCGTGGCGCTTCACGTTACATCAGTGAAAAATTTCAGGCCTGCTTCCACCTGGAGTGCGAAGCTGTTAAAAAAGTGCGCAACAGCATGGGCCTGGATAATGTTGCCATTATGATTCCCTTTGTGCGCACACTTGATGAAGCCAAATCCGTCAGCGAACTGCTTACAAAAAATGGACTAGCGCGAGGTGAAAATGGTTTGCAGCACATCATGATGTGTGAAATTCCATCCAATGCCTTACTCGCAGATGAGTTCCTTGAGTATTTTGATGGTTTCTCTATTGGTTCAAACGACCTGACACAACTAACTCTGGGATTGGATAGAGACAGCGGTTTAATCGCAGAGGCCTTTGACGAACGTAACCCGGCAGTCAAACAACTTATTGAGATGGCGATTAAGGCCTGTAAGAAACAAAATAAATATATCGGTATATGCGGACAGGGTCCGTCCGATCATCCCGATCTGGCGCTATGGCTAATGAAACAGAAGATTGATAGTTTATCGCTAAATCCGGATACGGTAATAGAAACCTGGTTGTTCCTGGCAAAACACCCAGAAACAACCAGTTAGTGTTGACGGTGACTAGCTCGCCTTAGAATAATAATCAAATGCTGCTTTCGCTGCATCGACAGCAACACCGGATTCAATCTTTGCGCCCATTTCTGTCATAACTTTGTCCAGTGAATCCAGACAATATTCAACATTCTTCATATTACAGGCACTGCCCATTAATCCAATCCGCCATACCTTGCCCGCTAGCGCACCTAAGCCTGCACCGATCTCAAGATCATAATTGTTCAACAGACGAGTGCGAACCGCAGCATCATCGGCACCATCAGGAATGGTCACCGCATTGAGTTGTGGCAAACGATCTGCCTCGTCTACAACAAAGTTAATACCCATAGCTTCCAGGCCTGCGCGTAGTGCCTGGTGATGTGTCGCATGACGTTCCCAGGCGTTTTCCAGACGTTCTTCGTCCAACATCACCAGCGATTCATGTAAACCGTAAAGATTATTAATCGGTGCCGTATGATGATAGGCACGTTTGGCACCACCGCCCCAATATGCCATCACTAAACTTAAATCTAGAAACCAGCTTTGTACTTTAGTCTTACGATTCTTAACAACGTCAGCGGCTCTTTCGCTAAAGCTGATAGGTGATAAGCCTGGAGGTGCTGACAAACACTTTTGCGTTCCAGAATAAATCGCATCAATGCCCCATTCATCAACTAGTAATTCAGTTCCACCTAAAGAGGTCACCGCATCGACGATTGTCAGGCAATCATATTTATGCGCAATCTCGACCAGTGTCTTCGCATCCGATTGTGCACCAGTTGATGTTTCTGCATGTACAAAGGCGACTACTTTGGTATCGGGATTGGCTTTTAATGCCTCTTCAAGTTTATTGGGATCAACCGCCTTGCCCCACTCGTCTTCCACCATGACCGCTGTCGCACCACAGCGTTCGACATTTTCTTTCATGCGTCCACCAAAGACACCGTTCTGGCAAACGACAACTTTGTCACCGGGCTCTAGCAGGTTAACAAAACAGGTTTCCATGCCCGCTGAACCTGGCGCCGAGACAGGCATGGTCAATTCATTCTTGGTCTGGAAGGCGTACTGCAACAGACCTTTCATTTCATCCATCATGCCTACAAAAGCAGGATCGAGATGGCCAATAGTTGGCCGCGCCAACGCCTGTAGTACGCGAACACTCACATCGGATGGACCGGGGCCCATAAGAGTACGATTGGGTGGAATGAAAGATTTTGCTGTCATAATTCTGATACCTTTTATATATAAATACACTGGCCTAATAACCAAGCGCAGTAGTATACTTTAAGTTTTATTACTTGTTAACCGAGAAATCTCATGAGTCAAACAACCGCCCCACTTGTCATTGAACCCGAAGCCGCTAATGCCTTGATCGAAAAAGAAAATATCCTTTTCATCGACCTGTGCCAGACAGACAGTTATGTAAAACACCATATACCCGGTGCCATCTACCTCGACTATAACTGGATCGTCGCAACGGATAAACCTCGAATGGGCCTACTGCCCGATGTCGAACAATTATCGCGCATACTCAATGCCTATGGTATTAACGAACAGACTCACATCATTGCCTATGATGACGAAGGCGGTGGACGTGCCTGTCGCCTTTTGTGGACCCTGCAGTGTATTGGCCACCAGCCACTTTCATTGCTAAATGGCGGCCTACCTGCCTGGATGGCAGAGGGACTATCGACAGAACAGGAACTGCGTTTTCCGCAACTATCCGATCGGGTCGATAGAGACATCAACTATATAGAAGCACCCATCGCTGACAAACAATATATTCTAGAACACCTCAACGATGAAGGTACGGTTATCCTCGACGCACGCAGTGCTCAGGAATATAACGGCATCAAAGTCTTCGCTGAGCGTGGCGGGCATATGCCGGGGGCAATAAATTACAACTGGACCAATGCCATGGACCCAAATAACAACATGAAATTAAAAGATGCAGAGATATTGAAATCGGATTTAGCAGCACTCGGCATCACACCGGATAAAACCATCGTCTGTCATTGCCAGAGTCACCACCGTTCAGCGCACACCTGTCTGATGTTGAACTCGATTGGATTTGTAAATGTAAAAGGCTACCCGGGATCCTGGTCAGATTGGGGTAATGATGCCAACACCCCTATTGAGTAGTCTGCTTGCGGCCA
>Ga0316206_1001181_pt1 | contig 25349 bp, 22 predicted proteins | sample 6monthpyrite_MG_FD_204942 | JGI IMG/M metagenome (GOLD analysis project Ga0316206, IMG submission 204942) | Microbial mat bacterial communities from mineral coupon in-situ incubated in ocean water Damariscotta River, Maine, United States -... | ecosystem: Environmental > Aquatic > Marine >... | reverse complement strand
AGATTCTGATGCTTCTTCAGCTGCGCCCTGTGCCTCATCTGCGCCTGCCTTAGCTTTGTCAGCTTTTGATTTAAGACCGCTTCCATCGTCTATATCTTCGTCTATCGCATCTTCAAAAATCAACTCATTTCCGGACACTCGAATGACGACTGAATTTCTAAAAACATTATTCGCAACAACCGGAATGATCAGTTTATATTTTGAATCTTTAAAATCCAGAAACTCACCATATAAAGTAACATAACGGGTTTCAGGCGATAAAACGAAATGTTCGGTGCGCTTTTCGCCGGGCTTAAAATGCTTTAATTTATGTCGCGCCGTCATATCTGCGCCGAGTATTTCTTTATCGCGCTCATAAAGCTCAATGAAATCGGCTTTTTTAATCATCTTCTTAGATTGCAATTCGTACATACGGATAAACAGAGGTGAAGCTTTACCTAACTCATCCGGATTAATATCCGCGTCGACAATAAAATCAACCTGTAAGTCAGTATCTAAGCCAAAATATCCACCTACCGCACCATTCATAGACTGGCAAGCACTAAGGCCGGCGAATAATCCGACAAGCAATATCGTGAATGAGGTAATTTTTAAACTGCGTAATAATTTCATATTGGCCCTGTGTTGAATGTAGTTATTGATGTTTATTTTTTTGAGTTTTGCGAGCGATAATTAATTGCTGAAGCTGCTCTTCGTAAGCCTGTACAAATTCATCGCCAAATAAATATTGAAATGAGTTATCAATGTCTCCGGCAAGTTCTTCATAGTATTCCAGGTATGAGTCCCAGTTTTTGGCTTTTTGGCTGGCGGGAATAATGCCGGTTTTTTTATGTTTGCTAAATCGCTGCTCTAACTGTTTTGGATCGAAACGTTCAATGACACCTTTGAAAGCGGCACGTATACCTGCCAGAATGGCCACTTGATGCTCGGCAATACCTTCAAAACTTTCTTTCACCGCTTCCACGGGTTTTTTATAAGCATTACCCTGTTTAATAAACATGTTCTCCAGCGCATCATCAACATTGGCAGAGAATTTTAGCGGATTATTTTCCACCGGTTGAATGGTGGTAACGTTCATTCTAAATTCATTTTTAATTGAACTACGTGAACCTAGAACCTGCATCAGGCCGCTAACCATTTCCCTCACCACTTCACCGACTATCTGGTTAATCTGAGTTATTTCGGCATCGCTTAAGTTGTTGTTCTGTAAGCCCATGGCTTCAATTAGCTGTGTATCAACACTGACATCCGTTTTAACACCACGTTGCTGAGAGCCAATTTGTTGCTTCAACATAGCAAGCTCGGACTGTATTTTGTCATTTGCCCGTTGCTGTGCCGCCATCGCTTCCAATGTTTGTGCACTAACCCCAGCAGGCTGCTGAACAGGAGGCTGTTGAACGGGGGGCTGTTGAACAGGCGGCTGCATAGGCTGTGCCGTAGGGGCTGCCTGGCGCGCTGGGCTCGGCACTTGAGGTGCAGGCGCTACCGGCTGCTGTGATGGCATGGGTGCAGCTGCGGGGGCTGATGACATCAAATCATCAGCCCAGTCATCGGGAATTCCGCCCGCTTCAGGTGCGGAATCGGGCCAGGAAACTTGCTGGTTAAGTGGGTTTGCCTGATCCGAGTGAGAAGGGCCCGCAAAGGGGTCACTGGCAGGTGACGCCTGAAATGGATCAGCAGAACCAAAATCGCCAGGTAAACCACCTCCGGGGAGCCCACCTAATGAACCGCCACCCTGAGAACCACCCTGAGCCTTATCTAATGCAGCTAAAGGATCGGTTTCTTCAGCGCTGGTGCTGAATAAGGACTCTGAACTGGAAACATGGCCACCACCAAAAGGGCTGTCACCCGCACCACCAAAGTCATCGCCTGGCAAGGGCGTTGCGAAGATATTGCTGGATGAGGGATCACTTGCGAAGGGATCTGAATTGTAATCTTGCATAGGCATATTAATGCTGGCGGTAAACTCGTAATCACCCAGCATAAAGAGATTGCCGTCATTTAGAGGGAGCTTACTGCCCTTACCCATCGGATTCACAGAGCCGTCAAAAAACGTGCCGTTTGTGCTTAGGTCGGTAATATAAAACTGGCCATTATCAAAACTAATTTGGCAATGACAAGATGAGAGAAAACGTTCCGGGTCATCTAAAACCCAGGCGTTATCTTTAGCGCGGCCCAATGTGCCCCCCGCTTCATCAAAGGTTTTAGACGATTCTGAAATATTCACCGATTCCGGTGCTTTGGTAATGGTAATGACTATGGGCATTTATAACATCATCCTGACAATCAACTAACCGTTATTATTACTTACAAAAATTTATGCGGTGAAAACCATTTAGTGTCCACTTTATAATACCGTTTCAAACAAAAATTATATGAACACTAAATATTCCATTGTAAACCACTAATGGGTGTTGCTCTAGTTGAAGTTACCCTGATTCAACTAACTCTGGTTCAATTTACTCTAGTCGAATTGACTATAGTTGAACTTACTCTAAGCAGCTACACAAAAGATCAACATCACTCAGCCCTTAAATCTTACCCATGAATGAGCCATCTTCCAAGTGTATGAGGCCATTTCTTAATAATTTATTTAACTTCTGCTCATAAATCACCATATTGCTTTACATAAGCTTTTCAATACTTTATAACTACCTAGCTTAAATACGCCAGCGAAGGCTCTGCATTAGAATTTGCTAATTTAAGTTATAAAAATTATAAACGAGTGAAGGAATAACGAAAAATGGCGTCTGAAGAAATAATCCAGTTAGAAACTTTATTGCTGCCTATATCTGATGATAATCCGGTCGGCAATGATATTCGTGACGACCCTTCCCCTATTTCCCCTTACTACACCATTAAAGACGCACGTAATGCGGCTCGAGCTGCAGAACGCAGCAACATGTTTGATGGTGACAACAGTGAAGCGGATGACCAGTGGCGCAAAATCATTGATCTGGCCCCCGAAATTTTACAAAACCAGGCAAAAGACCTCGAGGTTGCCAGTTGGTATACCGAAGCCTTAATTCGCCGTTATGGCTTTCAAGGCTTACGAGATGGATTTAAATTAATTCAGGGCTTAATCGACCAGTACTGGGACAACCTGTATCCCTTGCCAGATGAGGACGGCATTGAGACCCGGGTGGCTTCGCTTACCGGACTAAATGGTGAAGGCGCTGAAGGCGTGTTGATAGCCCCTATTCGTAATGTCGATATTACACAAGGCAATGAGCCGGCCCCCTTTAGTTTCTGGCGCTATCAACAAGCACTCGATATTGAAAAAATCATTGATGAAGATGCAAGATCAGATAAAGCGTCTAAACTGGGCTTTAGCAATGAAGATGTCGAACGCGCTGTATCAGAATCGAGTGAAGCGTTTTTTGTCAATATTCGAGATGATGTCGCAACCTGCATTGACGTATTTAAAGCTATTGGTACTAAACTGGATGAATATTGCGGCATAAATGATGCACCTCCTATCAGTAACATCATCAATATACTGGTTGATTGCCAGGGCGCAATTAATCACATTGGTAAATACAAAATACCTTCAGATGAAGTGGCTGATGATGCAAGTGAGGGTGATGAAAACAGTTCATCTGATGCAGATGGTTCAGGCGCTTCTGCACCACAAGCATCGGGTCCGGTTAAAAATCGTGGCGATGCATTTAAAAAATTAATCGAAATATCAGAGTTTTTTCGCAAAACTGAGCCCCATTCCCCAATTTCATATATACTTGAGCGAGCGGTTAAATGGGGTGATATGCCATTAGATGTATTAATGCGAGAACTCATACCCGATTCTTCTTCAAGAGATTTTTACGGTTCGTTAACGGGCGTTAAATCAGATGATGAAGATTAATTCAAAATTTAATAATTATTTATTCACAATAGAGGACTAAAGCCATGTCAGAGAGTATTCATGACAAACTAAAACGAGTAAGGAAGCCCCGCGTTCACATTACCTATGATGTTGAAACTAATGGTGCAGTTCAAAATAAAGAAATCCCCTTTGTAATGGGTGTGATGGGTGATTATTCCGGCGACAATGTCGACAGTAAAAAAGCCCTGAAAGATCGTAAATTTTCTCAAATTGATCGCGATAACTTCAATGAAGTAATGAACAACGTTTCACCACAGGTGAATATGAAAGTAGATAACACACTTGAAGGCGATGGCAGCCAAATGTCAGTTGAACTCGGCTTTAAAAACATGGAAGATTTTGAACCACAGAACATTGTGGAAAAAGTCGATCCACTTAAAAAATTAATGGAAACCCGTAATAAATTGCGCGACCTGCTAACTAAAGCGGATCGTTCTGAAGACTTAGAAAACTTATTAGAAGAAGTGTTAAGCAGTTCAGACGCCCTTGCCTCACTACAGGGCGAACTGGGTTCAGATGATGAAAAGAAAGAAGGTGACGAATAATGAGCGATACAGAACAAGAGTCGCAGGCACAGGAAGCAGAAGCACAGGAATCGGTCAGTTTTCTTGAACAGGCCATTTCAGCGACTAAGCAAACTGCCCCTGATGAAACTGAAGAACTGTTAAAAGCGTTAACCAAAGGTGCAATGGATGGTACGGTTAAATGGGATAAAAATCTCACTGTAACGATTAATAATGCGATTGCTGCGATTGATGAAGTCATGTCAAAGCAATTGTCTGCCATTATGCAAAATGAAAAATTCCAGAAACTGGAAGGCTCATGGCGCGGAATAAATCATCTGGTGATGAACTCTGAAACCAGTACGGATTTAAAAATCCGCATGATGAACATCAGTAAAAAAGAACTCAGTAAAGATTTAGAGAAAGCCGTTGAATTCGATCAAAGTCAGATCTTTAAGAAAATTTACGAAAGTGAATTTGGTACAGCCGGTGGTGAACCTTATGCTGCATTAATTGGTGATTTTGAATTCTCCGGTCACCCAGATGATTTAGATATGTTATCCAGTATGTCAAATGTTGCTGCTGCGGGTTTCTGTCCGTTCATTTCTGCAGCAGATCCAAAAATGTTTGGCTTCGACAGTTTCACTGAACTGTCAAAACCTCGCGATCTGGAAAAGATTTTCGACTCAGCAGAATACACAAAATGGCGTAGTTTCCGCGACAGCGAAGATTCACGTTTTGTTACCCTGACGATGCCGCGCGTTTTAGCTCGCTTACCTTACGGCTCAGCAACAAAACCAGTTGAAGCGTTTAACTTCGAAGAAGCGAGCCTCGACTCAGAAGGCCGTCAGTTAGAAAGTGATCACGATGAGTACTGCTGGATGAATGCCGCGTATGCAATGGGCACCACCTTAACCCAGTCTTATGCAGAATATGGCTGGTGCACGAGTATTCGTGGCGCAGAAGGCGGCGGTAAAGTTCAAGGCTTACCCAGTCATACTTTTGTTAGTGATGACGGTGATGTTGATGCGAAATGCCCAACTGAAATCGGGATTACGGATCGTCGTGAAGCAGAATTAAGTAAACTCGGCTTCCTGCCTTTGTGTCACTATAAAAACACAGATTACGCCGTATTCTTTGGTGCACAAACGACTCAGAAACCGAAGAAATTTGATGACCCATCAGCAACTGCTAACTCTGAAATTTCTGCTCGCCTGCCTTACATTATGGCAACTTCTCGTATAGCACATTTCTTAAAAGTAATGGCACGCGATAAGATTGGTTCATTTATGGAAGCCAGTGATGCGGAAGAATGGTTGAATAAATGGATTTCGGGTTATGTTAATGCAAGCCCCGGTGCAAGCGCAGAAATGAAAGCACGCTTCCCACTGGCTGAAGCTAGCATACAAGTGAAAGAAATGCCTGGTCAGCCTGGCGTGTATAGTGCAGTTGCTTACATGCGTCCCTGGTTACAAATGGAAGAGCTAAGTGCCTCTATGCGTATGGTTGCAAGTATTCCTAAAGCAGGTTAATACTTAACACCATAAGTTATCAGAAACCGCGTCTAATATAGATGCGGTTTCTGTTTCTTTACGCTACCCAGATTAAGCAGTAATCTTAAATTCAAATTTTCAAATTTAAAGCGGTAAATGAATGTCCAGGGATAAGTCGGCAGATACTTCAACACGTTCTGAATCATCGAGCTCAGCTTCAATCAGCTTAGATGATATTTGCGAACGATCGGCTTACATTACCCGTATTGAACAGTTTCTCGATGAAGTCGATTATTTAACAGCCCTCACCTACTGGCTTACCGAATTCACACCGGTGCAAAGCTTAAAAGAACCCGAAGATATTATTGATGCGGTTAACCGCTCAATCTCAGATATTGATCATATGATCAATGATCAGGTTAACGCCATAATCCATCACCAACAATTTCAAAGACTTGAGTCTTCATGGCGCGGTTTATGGTATCTGGCCGTACAAGCCGACGGAACAAAAAACATAAAGATAAAACTCTTTGATATTACCTGGGCCGAATTAGCCAGAGACATGGCGCGCTCATTAGAATTCGATCAGAGTCAGTTATTTCAAAAAGTTTACAGTGAAGAGTATGGCTCCCCAGGTGGTGAACCGTATGGTGCTCTCATTGGTGACTATGAAGTCAGCCACAAACCCTCTAATAGACATCGCCATGATGACCTTGCAACACTAGAAGGTATTGCCCAAGTTGCGGCAGCCGCTTTTGCTCCGTTTATTACTGGCGCCGCGCCTGAATTATTTGGCCTGGATGATTTTTCTACACTCGGTAATCCTGTTAATTTACACAGCATATTTGCACAAAAAGAGTATATTAAATGGCGTGCATTTAGAGCCAAAAAAGATGCTCAGTTTGTGGGTTTAACCATGCCGCATATTTTAATGCGCTTGCCCTATAGAAAAACACCCGGCAGTTATAAAGGCATGTTTTTTTACGAACAGGTATCCACAAAAGGCCATGAAAATTATTGCTGGGGAAATGCCGCTTATGGTTTTGCCGCCATACTTATTCGTGAGTTTGCTAATGTCGGTTGGTTTGGTCATATACGCGGAGTGCCGCGTAATCAAATCGGTGGTGGGCTATTAACCAATCTACCATGTGATGAATTTGAAACCGATGCAAACGACATCGCCATAAAACCGTTAACCGATGTCATTATTACTGATGTCAGAGAGCGCGAGTTAAGTGACTTAGGTTTTGTTCCATTGTGTCAATGTTATGACACACCCTTTGCCGCATTTTATGGCAACCAGTCAACGCACAAACCCTCCAGGCAATCAAGTCGTGAAGGTGAAGTTAATGCGCGTTTATCTGCAATGTTACAACATGTATTGTGTGGCGCACGAATATCACATTACATAAAAGTCATGATACGGGACAAGGTAGGCTCGTTTACCACCGCCGAAGAATGTGAAGACTTTTTACGTGAATGGCTATTTAAATACACCACTGGCCGCGAAGATTTAGAGTGGGAAGAGCAAGCGCGCTACCCCTTAAGAGAGGCGGCGGTAAGAGTTAAAGATCACCCTGAAAAACCGGGCGAGTATGTTTGTGTCATTCACCTTCGACCACACTATCAATTAGACAATATGGTTTCTGAGCTGGAGCTCGTAACTGAATTGGCTCAATCGGCTTAAACCTTACAATGAAAACAACTAAATAAAACATGGCTAGAATTGATAAAAAGAAAAAACTGCGCCCGTCGATATTAGACCGGTTAATGGATAACGATCCGAATAATAATACGGAAGTTGATTCGGATCAGCACCAGAAATTAAAAGATTTACGTAATAGCGTACGTCGTGATTTGGAAAATTTATTAAACACACGTTTTAGAATGATCGAACCGGATAACGACTTAACACAGGTGCAGTCTTCTTTATTGAATTACGGCCTGCCTGATCTGGCTACGGTGAATATATCCGATCAAGAAAAACGCTTAGAATTTATACAACATCTGGAGACCATTCTAATTGAATATGAACCCAGATTTAAATCAGTTAAAGTAAGATATATGGATAATTCAGATTCACTTGACCGAACTTTGCGTTTCAGAATTGATGCAATTTTGTATGCAGACCCGTCTCCTGAAATGGTGGTGTTCGATTCTATACTTGAGCCAGTAACACGCAACGTAAATGTAGAGGAGACCAGTCATGGCTGATGAATTACTTCCCTACTACGAAAAAGAGCTCGCTTATATCCGTCAGATGGGTTCTGAGTTTGCAGGTGAGCATCCAAAAATCGCCGGACGTTTGGGCATTAATGCAGAAACCATTGAAGACCCGCATGTATCGCGCTTAATTGAAGGCTTTGCATATTTAAATGCACGTATCCAGCATAAGCTTGATGATGACTTTCCGGAGCTAAGTGATGCACTGTTAGAAGTGCTGTTTCCACACTATCAACGCCCTATTCCTTCGTTTACGATTATTCAGTTTGTACCCGATGAAGAAAAACTCGAAGACACTTATAGTCTACCGGCGAATACCTTACTAGAAACAGAACAGTTTGGAGGAGAGACCTGTCGCTTCTCTGCCATATATGAAACTCAACTTTATCCATTTAAACTCACTGAAGCTAGCTTAATCGGCCGCCCGTTTACGACCCCCGGTTCCGATAATTTAAAAGGTGCCGGTGGCGTTTTAAAACTATCGTTAAAAACATTTAATGAAGATATTACCTTTGCTGAAAATAAACCGGGTAAGCTGCGGTTTTACTTAAAAGGTCAGCCACAGCACATCAATCCACTGTACGAGTTGTTACTAAACAATGCACAGGCCGTAGTCATGGCAAAATCTGAATCGGATGAGAAACCGGTACGCTTGCCAACATCAGTCATTAAGCCGGTTGGTTTTGATATTGAAGAAGGCTTACTGCCCTACCCTGACTCATCTTTTATGGGGTATCGTTTATTGACTGAGTATTTTGCATTTCCAGAAAAGTTTATGTTTATTGAACTTGATGGCTTTGCGGATAAAATCCCCGAAGATGCGCAAGACACACTCGAGTTCTATATTTATTTGAGTGAGTCAGATGTTGAGTTAGAACATAATATTTCAATTGATACCTTTCAGATGGGATGCTCGCCTGCAGTTAATTTGTTTGATCATCGTACTGACCCCATTAAACTGGATCACACCACAACAGAATATCAAATTATTCCTGATGCACGAAGACCCGTCGGTTATGAAATTTATTCGGTTAATAAAGTGACGGCGTCTACTTCATCCGGTGAAAAAGAAACTTACCTGCCAATTTATGGCACCAACCACGAAAGCCATGATTATGAAAATCATGCTTACTGGTTTGCCCAACGTCGCAGTGCCAAATTAGGCACCTACTTAAGGGATGATGGCACAGATATGTTTTTGAGTTTGGTGGATTTATATTTCAATCCGAATAATCCTGATGATAGAACACTGAGTATGCAGACAACCTGCAGTAATCGAGACCAGCCTGCAAAACTGCCTTTTTCAGCTGATCAGCCACGTTTACAATGCGTAGACAGTGCGCCGCCCTGCAAAAACATTCGCTGTGTGACTCAGCCAACGCCAACCGTACGCCCCTCTATGCGTAACAATGCCCGATGGCGTTTAATTTCGCATTTAAGTTTAAATCACCTTTCCATTACCGGCCGAGATGATGCGACAAATGCATTAAAAGAAATATTACGCTTATATGATTTTAAAGAATCGTCGGTTAATCGCGCGCAAATAGAATCAATAACCAGTGTCAGCACACGAGCCATCAGTGCACCATTAACCATTGATGGTCACACTGCTTTATGTCGAGGCATCGAAATTGAAATTGAGCTAGATGATTCGCAGCTCAGTGGAAGCAGTAGCTATTTATTTGCAACCGTACTTGAGCATTTCTTTGCATTATATTGCTCATTAAATTCATTTACCCGTGTTTTAGTTAAACTTAAAAGTAAAGAAGGTTATCTTAAAAAATGTCCACCAAGGGCTGGCGAAAAAATACTTCTATAACCCGTAAGGTTAGTGAAGCACCTTACGAGTTTCAGTTTCTACAAGCAGTACGCTTGCTGGAAAGATCGACTGTGTTTGAAAAAGAAAGCTCACAATCAAACATTGCCAGTAACCCCATTGCCAGATTCACACCGCCTGCGAGTGAATCTATTCGTTTTAGAACCAATCAGTCTTTAGCTTTTCCATCATCTGAAATCGAACAAATTGAACGCATAGATAAACGTTCCGGTTCAGCTCAGTGGCAAATGTTTGTAAACCTGATGGGTTTAACGGGGTCGGTAGGGGTTTTACCCTTTCATTATACTGAGCTGATTTTAAAGCGTCAAAAACTGAAAGATGAAACGATCGAACAATTTTTTGATATGTTCAATCACCGTACACTTTCTTTGTTTTTTCAGGCGTCCGTTAAGTACAATCTTCCAATACATTATGAGCGAAACCGATTGCATGGTGACTTAAAAAATCAACATGAACCTCAAACTCGTGCATTGCTCTCTTTAATTGGTATGGGCACTACAGGCTTAAATAATCGCCTGCATACGAAGGATGAATCATTAATATTTTACAGTGGACTGTTAACCCAAAAGATTCGCACTTCTACTGGCTTAAAACAAATTTTACGATCACATTTTAATATACCTGTTGAGGTAAACCAGTTTGTTGGTCAATGGCAGGAATTAATTGATGATGTAAGAACCAAGCTGCCCGATTTTAACAACCCAACAGGTAGAAACGTTTGTTTAGGACGATCTGCAATGCTGGGTAAAAAAGGCTGGTTTGCGCAGGGAAAAATTCATGTCATTCTGGGGCCATTAAATAAAAAACAGCTGGCCACTTTTGCCCCCGGCACAACTGCATTAAAAGCACTAAATGAATTAGTAAGAATGTATGTTGGAATGGAAAGTGAATATGAATTTAAAATTCGCGTTAAGAAAAGTGACATACCTGAAAAAATTCAATTAGGTAAAAAAGAGCCAGCAATAATAGGCTGGAATACCTGGCTATCCAATAAACCCGGGGATTTTGAAGATAGAAATAAAACCCTCGACATATCGGTATCTTCTGGAAGACTGGGTTAACAAGTCTATGTTATCCACAGAAGGTGCAAGTTAGTATTTGAAGTAAATTTAAGTTTTAAAAATTATAAATTAGATTAATAGAAATAAGGAATAAACATGATAACAATCGACTTAAAATCATTAGTAGGAAAACTCAATGATTCATGCCGCACTGCACTGGAAGGTGCAGCCGGTGTTTGTATGGCACGCACCCATTACAATATTGAAATTGAACACTGGTTGTTAAAGTTACTGGAACTCCCCGATAGTGACATCTCTGCACTGCTGGAAAAATTTGAAATTAATCCCGGAAAATTATTAGAAGATATCAACAATGAACTCGATAAAATTAAATCGGGTAACACACGTGCACCTGCACTTTCACCCACAGTGGTCGACCTGGCAAAAAATGCCTGGATGTTAGCCTCGATTGAGTATGCGCACCCGCAGGCTACCTCGGCACATATATTAGCAGCACTGATGCTGGATGAAGGTTTACGCCGTTCTACCCAAATCACATCCGGTGAGTTAAGTAAGATTGCACCAGAATCATTACGCGCAGTGCTACCCAGTATTGTCGGTAGCACATCTGAATCAGTTTCTGCGGGTGTTGGTGATACCTCCTCATCTGCCGGCACTGCGCCCACCGGCCCAACAAACACACCGTCACTTGATAAGTTTACGATTAACCTGACGGCAGATGCTAAAAACGGCAAGATAGATGCGGTACTGGGTCGCGATGAAGAAGTCAGACAAATCATTGACATTTTAACCCGACGTCGTCAAAACAACCCAATTCTGACAGGTGAAGCCGGTGTAGGTAAAACCGCCGTCGTTGAAGGCTTTGCTCTTCGCATTGCCTCGGGTGATGTGCCTGACATGCTAAAAGGCGTTTCGGTACGCAGTTTAGATTTGGGTTTATTACAAGCCGGTGCCAGTGTAAAAGGCGAATTTGAAAATCGTCTTAAATCCGTTATTGCCGAAGTTAAAGCTTCGCCTGAACCCATTATCATGTTTATTGATGAAGCTCACACCCTCATCGGTGCCGGTGGAAAAGAAGGTCAGGGAGATGCGGCTAACTTATTAAAACCTGCTCTTGCTCGTGGTGAGTTACGTACCATTGCTGCAACAACCTGGGCCGAATATAAGAAATATTTCGAACGCGATCCAGCTCTCACCCGCCGCTTCCAGGTTGTAAAAATTGAAGAACCTGATGAAACGAAAGCCATCAATATGATGCGCTCTATTTCAGTTATGCTGGCAAACCATCACGGTGTGCGCATTATGGATGAAGCGATTATTGATTCGGTTAAATTATCCAGCCGATATATTACAGCACGACAACTCCCCGATAAATCAGTGAGCTTATTAGACACGGCCTGTGCGAGAGTATCATTAAGCCAAAGCACAACACCGGCAGCGATTGAAGATACCCGCAGACAAATTAACCAGCACGAAACCAACATTACATCATTAGAACGTGAGAATGCAACGTTGGGTAATTGCGATGAAAGAATTGCTGAAATTAATGCCGAGCGTGAGCAGCTAGAAGCCGATCTTGAAGTTCAAACGGCTCAATGGGAAAAAGAAAATGCCGTCGTTAGTGAAATACATGCGCTGCAGGGAAAAATTGAAGACGACTTTCATGCGCAGGCTTTATCTGAAGAGGCACTAAAAGAAGAAGGCGCCCCGCAAAAACTCGAAGATGCAGAGCGCGAAACCATAAAACAAAACCTACATACGAAAATGGATGAGCTAACTGAATTACAGGGTGAGAACCCACTAATTCAGGTGAATGTCGATAGTCAGGCAATTGCAGAAGTGGTGGCGAACTGGACCGGTATACCGGTTGGAAAAATGGTATCGGATGAAATTCAAAATATACTCAATTTGAAAGATGTTCTGGGCGAACGGGTTATTGGTCAGAAGCATGGCCTTGAGGCAATAGCTCAGGCAATTAGAACATCGCGTGCCGGTTTAACTGATCCGCGCAAGCCCATCGGCGTTTTCTTTTTAGTCGGCTCAAGTGGTGTCGGTAAAACCGAAACCGCCCTCGCCCTGGCAGATATGTTGTATGGTGGTGAACAAAACATTACCACGATCAACATGTCTGAATTTAAAGAAGAGCATAAGGTTTCTATGCTGCTCGGCTCACCTCCTGGCTATGTCGGCTTTGGTGAAGGTGGCGTGTTAACTGAAGCGGTTAGAAGAAAACCTTACAGTGTGATTTTATTAGACGAAATGGAAAAAGCGCACCCGGGTGTGCAGGATATTTTCTACAACTTGTTAGATAAAGGCACCATTAAAGACGGTGAAGGTCGCGATATTGATTTCCGTAACACGGTTATCATCATGACATCCAATGCCGGCGAAGAACATATTCGAGCTATGTGTGCAGCCGGAGAAGAGTTACCAGAGCCAGACGTATTGTTGGATAACTTCCGTCCACAGTTATTGCAGTACTTCAAACCTGCATTCCTTGGTCGAACCACCGTTATCCCCTACTACCCTTTAAGTGATGAAGATCTTCTTAAAATCTGCAAAATTAATATGAATCGTATCGATAAACGGGTAAAAGAGCATTACGGCGCTGAGTTTAGCTACGACGAAGACCTGATGTTGCACATTGTGGCACGCAGTCAGGAAGTGGACACAGGTGCACGAAATATTGAAAATATTTTAACCCGTACCATGCTGCCTGAAATGGCGTCAGAATGCTTATCAAGAATGGCATCTAATGAGCCGATTACAAAAATTCACGTATCGGTTAATGATGAGGGCGCATTTGGATACGAGATTAGTTAGTAATATCAATTAGATAGAGCGACTAGTTAATGTTTATTGTCGCTATATTGCATAATCAGAAACTTATGCGATATAGCGCACATAACCCTGTCTGACGGCTTAAGGATAAGACAAATATGTGATAAGATAACTCATCTGTAGATCTACCGTTTTTATCAAGGAAAGTAATGTTTGATTCATATATTGAAGATGTATTCGGCAAGCGCTATATACTAAAACAACAATCTGAGCTAACCACTCAACAATCTTTTAAACCCCTACGTTTTACCGATGAGAGTCAGGCGTTTCAATTTTTAAAACGTTTGCGAGTGCCTGTTGATTTCTGGCAACGATCCGTTGGTAGAATTTCCCATGTACCGTTTGAAAATTCCAAATCAGCCAATTTTCAAACCGAGCGTCAAGTTTCTAAATTACTTTATCGCAAACAATTATCAATTTTTGAACTACAAAACTTTGGTAAAAATAGTGGGGATTCACAAAAAAGAAGTGTCGAACAAAGCAATGGTGATAAGTATACATTCAGCCATGTATCCACCCTGCTCGTATCTGCTCCGTTAAAATTAATCGATATTAATAGTAAAGCAGATGCTGAAAAACTATTGCAGGATCTAAGCCCCGATAATCAACAACTAAATCAAATAGCAAAAGAGCTCAACCTTTCCACTCTAGACAATACCGATAGCGCTGCCACAAGCAAGCTAATCGTGGAAGCCATGGTAGCTAACGATGTGGTGGTTTCTGTACAGAAAAAACTCGCCAGCCCACCAATGCCAACTAAAGAGTCTGAGGTTGCTGCTGCTGATAAGCCCGTTGCACTAGGCCCTGAAGCCGCAGTTGCAGTTGCGGCTCCCGTGACAGTAGATGCGATGAGTAATGTTAATCAGAAGTCTCAGGCTGAAACGCTTAAAAAGGCATCAGAAGATGGAAAGCCATTTTGTGAAGAGTGTGAAAAAGCTAAGGCTGAACAGGCTTCTTAAAACAGATTTATTATGACTCAAAAAATTCATATTAGCGCACAGGAAACGGCGCAAATCATTCAAAAACTCTGGCAAAATGATGATGCTCAAGGTGAACCTGTTGTCTACGCCATCCTCGATGGCTCACGTAACAATAAAATACAGCCCATGCTCAGCCAAAGTGATCAACGTTATTCATGTCTCTATGAAGGATCATTGAACTATGAACTTACTCTGGCTGCTCCTTATATAGTCCGTTTAGAAAAAAACTCAGACTTCACACATGAACTTATTCAACAATGCTGGGGTAATAGTTGGGGTATATTTGCGATAGCTTATGCCCCCGCTACATTAATTTCAGTGAGACGTAATTGCCGTAAAATAGCCTATGTGCTTAACCAGAAAAACAAAAAATATGTTTTTCGCTATTATGATCCTAGAGTTTTCAAAATTTACTTACCTACCTGTGATGCATTAGAAGCAGCCAAAGTATTCGGCCCCGTTACAGAGTTTGTAATTGAAGGCGATACACCTGATACATTTCATCGTTTTATTCGAACCGCTCAAGGTGCAATAGATATTAATCAGGAAGGCTTTAACATGGAGAGTATTGAGAACATTAAAGTTAGACATAAAATTTCCAATAAAATACCTCAATTTAATATACTTAAAATTCGTGACCAGCAAATGGCAGCATTAACGAATAATGCATTAGAAAAAGATTATCAGGAGATCAAAAAACAATTTATTAATGATTTTGTTGAAGATCAAACGCAATCTATGATTGTTAATGAAAAAAACATTTCACTTGATTTGTTTTTACGCGCCTGCTTTAGAGAAGCGCTTAAATTTAAAATCGAAGACAACTATAGTATATATAGTTTTTTTCAAATGAATTATCAGCACGGATGGAAGTTCTGGAACCAGGAAAGCATGAGTTGGGCTAAAAAATTACTGGACTCTCCGCGTGCTGGAGATATAAAAATTGAAAAAATTGAAAAAACATTTTCTGAGTCTTTGATGGACCAACTTTGGAGCTAGATACACATGAGTGAAACATATGAAAATATTGATGATTGGGAAATCATCAAAGAGCACAAAAAAGAAAGATTAAAGACATTAAATAAACTCAAGAAAAATTATAAGAAAAAGAACAATAAATTTAAACGTGAAATTAAAGATCTTGAAGCAAAAATTTCTGATAACAATAAGAAAGATGCAGATATTGAAAAAAATAAAGATGAGTCAGAAAGCAAATCAGATATAACATATCGTAGTCTTGAAAATAGGCAATATTACCTCCAGGGTGAATTAATTCGCTTTAATAATAAACATGATGATTACGAGCATGATATAGATTTATCTCAAAAAAGACATGATGAATTAGAAGTTGAAATTGACACTGTCAGATCTGATATTGAAACTATTAAAGCAAAAATAAAAGAATTAAAAGCCAAGCAACAGCCTAAGAAAAAAATGGCTGGTAAAAAAACGGCTAAGTCAACTGAAGAATGTCCTAAAAAATGTAGAATTGATAACATCAAGGTTGCTTGTGATCATTCCAGTAGTAGAGGTTTCACTCTAAATGTAGCACCACATGAACCAGGCATGGAAATACCTTACCTTCATGTCTTATCAAGCCACGCTTCGAAAGCCTATGATGTCATATCGGTTGATTTTGGAGGGCACTGTGATCACGGTAAAAAATCAAGCAGTAAGGATAGCACCGATCACGAAAAATTCGTAAGAATCAATAGTAATACCGAGTATTGCCCACGTGTCTCTATTAAAAACGATGAAACGTCTACTGACATTTCACGACCAAGTAAAGTAAAATTTGCAGCAGCCTTGTCTGAAGACAGTGTAAAAGAATATATACCTGGAACTGCAGAGTTCCGCTTGGTAACAGATCTTATTTTCAAAAAAGACAAGGTCATAAAAGAATATGATCTTCAATTTGAAAGCTGTAAAGGCAATATGCCATACAGAGCTCGTGTCATTGCACACCCAGCTTGGAAGTGGAATTTAGATTTTTCATTTTCTTATAAAGCAGCCACGAAATTAAAAAAAGAAAAATCTATTTGGGATACTATTTCTGACCTTGTCAAAACCCAACCAAAGACATATGACGATGATAATGAAAACGGTGGTTGGGAAGCAGCGATAACAGCGGGCTACACATATGATATACATAACTGGACATATGAACACAAACTTTCATTTGAGCAATTATCTGATCAATTAGGTGGTACATGGTCTTTTCTAAGTAGTATTCACGATATGTTTTCATCTGTTAATGGTTTTTTTGAAATGGCAGAGGTAAAAAACAAAGCTGCATCGGAATTTAAACTTGTTAAAACGACTGTTAAGAAAAAAGATACAGATCTAGCTAAAATTGAAGTTAAGTGGCCTAACATAAAAATGTCGGGAAGTGCAGCAAGTGTTGAACGATCAAAATCACCTGAAATTGGAGTAAAAGGTGATTTCACACTCGCATTTGCCCCGTTATTTGGTATTAGTGGTGAAATCGATGTAATACAAGTCCTTCTAAGTACAATGGGCGGCCCATTCGGTAGATTTTTACGTAATGCATCTCAAATGTCTATTGGTGAACTCAATGAAAAAGGTGAACTAGATACAAGCAAGCCTTATATTGATACCAATTTAGAATTAAAAGTTGGTGCTACAGCATCTGTTGATGGTGCTGTCAGTTTTATGGCCGAAGGAGAAAGCTTATGGGCTGCAGCTACTGCCGATTCAAAACTCAGCTCCGGTGAAAGCGGTGGAACAGGTATTTCTGGAATTGTTGGTTTAATACTAACCGGAACGGCACTAGTAAAAGGCATGGTTTGGGATGTGAACTTTGCGCTGGGTGGTGAGTTTAAAACTACGGATGAATCGGGTGCAAAACCTTCTGGCTTTGAAGTAAACTTAAAACCTGCTGTTATCCACGGTAGCTATACGGCAATCGGTACTTTAGAATTTACTGGCTTAGCGATAGTTTATGCCTTATATAAAAGAATTGGTGGTGCCGGCACAGAAGATAAGCAAACAGGCAAAAAAGCTATTGGTCGTAAATCAAAAGTTAAAAAATCACATGGTATAACCCAAAAAAGCGAAAGAAAAGCAGTACTCTTTAAACGAAAACCATTACTCTCTAATAATAAAGATACGGTGAGTTTAGATGCCTATAAAACTACTAGCTAAATTTTTTTTACTAATTTTATTTCAAATACTTATAACAAAGGCATACGCCATGAAAATCGCTGAACCCGAATATTATGTGAAACTGGACATGCACTCATGCCCTCGAACTGTAATTATCAACGGTGTAATCATTGAAGACAATCCAGATGGATATTCAAGTAGTACAGAGTTCCCTATTAACCATTGGATACGAGATGGTGAAAACACACTAGAACTTTTTATGTTATCCGACGAGGATATGGACAAAGACGTTAATGAAACATCTAGATGTAATGCCTCAGTTTGGGTCAAAGGCCTTGTTAACGGAGAAGAGCAAAGCCATAAAGTAGTCGATCTTAATTACACTCCAAATTTACGTCTGCCACAAAAAGATCGTTATAAATCTAGCTTACCCGCTGGCACTTACCAATTGACGGGAGTTAATCCAACATTAAGTGATAAACATAGAGATTTAACTATTGGTAAAATAAAAATAGGTGAGGATTATTTCAATGCTGGTGGAACAAAATTCTATCGAAACTTCACTGCAAATGTTCCGTTCCCTGAATGGTCTTTTTTTACTGCAGAGAAAATATTTAGCTACCCTTTAAATGAAGACAAATTCTTAGCATTAGAAAAAGTTGTTTGGCCGAAACTGGTAAAAATCTGGGACATGTTTGAAAGCAAGGAAATTGATAAAATACTTCCTTTATTTGATATGCGCAGCAAAGAATTGGATATAGCGTTTTATCGCAAACCTGGAGATTCACTGAAATCGTTTGAAATGGACTTAAAAAATGTATATAAACAAGGCCTACCGTTTGATAGAAGAGCCGATGATGAAATGCAACTAGTAATTAGTTATAATGAAAAATTAGTTACAATGGTAAATGCTGCAACACAACAAGGCTCTGTTATGTTTTATGAAAAGGAAAGTGATTCAGTAACATTCTTCGATATTGTCTGGATGAAAAAAGACGGAAAATGGATCATAACTCGATAAAAACTGAAAAATGGCTCTAACCATAGAGCCATTTTTATACCTCACTGCTACACAATCAATAATCAATAATCAATAATCAAACGTATATAAAAATGAACCTGACTCAAACTTTAATCATTATAGGCTTGCTTTTTGCTCTTAATTTATTATGGAGTTTAAAAAGCAACAACATTGAATCCAACGATCAGAATAATTCAACTGAAATTAAAAAAGAAAAAAGCATTGCTGAAAAAAGTTTTTACACCGTAATTCTCTTAATCCCCTTTATCTTATGCTTGTGGATGACCAATATATGGTTTGAAGCATATAACAAATCTATGCAAGCAATTAATTGGGAAAAGGTTACAGGTATTGTCCTAGACAAAAGAGTTGGTGATATCGTATTATCAGGCACAGATGTTAACAACAATGTACGAGGTAGTAATTTTAAACCCTACATTGAATATGAATACACACTAAACGGCGTGGAATACTCATCATCAAGAATTAGTTATTTAAAGCTTACCGAGTATTATGAAGATTATGATGTGGAAAAATATCTAGAACAATTCCCCGCAATAGGTGAGAAAATCACTATTCACGCACGAGAATACAAAACAAAATTCGGAATAAATAAAAGCGAATCGACATTGAAGGTTGGAACAGACGGAATAGAATATATGGGTGTTATGATAACTTCGATAATATGCATATTATGTCTAGCTGGGTTCAGAGCACTGTATTTTTAAAAATATACAGGCACAACGATTATATATAAATAGTGTGATTCATAGACATCCTTTTGGCTATTATGTGTATCGATGAAGAAAGCGATCAAACAACATATGTATTTTTAAATGAAGTATCTATAAAACAATAATTATTATATTTGGAGTGGCTACACTATCCAGTATCTAAATGATGAAACCGAAACGAAAGATGCATTCGAACAGAAAAATGTAACTAAACACATTTTATTGAAAAAACGAAAAATAGGAAGTTTAGGTGATGATACAATATCCCTTGGCGCATAAATTTTGTTTAATCAGTACCTGGTTACTATTAATTTTTCAAATATTTTTTATAAAGGCAATGGCAATGCAAATTGAACAACCCGATTACTATCTTAAACTCGACATGCACAATTTTCCACGGACACTGGTCATTAACGGGGTGGTAATTGAAGAAGATATGAGCGGTCGTGGTTCCAGCTCATCACAGTTTCCGATTAATCACTGGATAAAAAAGGGAGAGAACACACTTGAACTTCATTACGGTCCTGAAAATTTTATAAAAAAGCGCACAAATGAGCAATCTCGTTGCGATGTATCTGTTTGGGTTAAAGGCAAAGTTGAAGGCAAGCCTGTTAAATATAAAGTTACTGACTTAACTTATATTCCTAATTACGGCACTCCACTAAATGAACGATACAAAAATTCTATGCCCGCTGGTAATTACCTCTATAATATTGATTCACCAAAATCAACTAATGAGAAAGGCGATTTCATAGTTGGTGAAATTAAAGCAGATTCGGATAAATTCGATCAGAAATCCAATAGAATTTATCGCACATTCACTGCAGATGTGCCTTTCCCTGAATGGGCATTTTTCAGTGCCGATAAAATATTTGAATACCCTATGACAGATGAAAAGTTTTCTGAAATGGATGCGAAAACATGGCCTATGATTATAGAACTTTGGGATTTGTTTGAAACCAGAAAAATGAATCAAATAATTCCCTTATTTGAAGCACGCAGTAAAGAGCTTGATCTTGCTTTTTACAGGGAGCCTGGCTATTCTATCGAATCTTTTGAGCATGACCTAAGCAATGCATATAAACAAAAATTACCGCTAAATAGAAAAGATAATGACAGTATGCAACTTGTTGTCGCTTACAATGAAAAATTAGTGACTATGGTCAATGCAGGGTCTGGTAATGGTACGGTTATGTTTTACGATAAAACAGATAATACCAACACCTTCTTTAATGTCGTATGGATGAAAAAAGACGGAAAGTGGATTATCATCCGGTAGCCAACTCATATAATCAAATACAAATCTCAAGCGCTTTTCATTGATGGATATTTCTCTATAAATTCAATGATTAGCGTTATTGTCAATCACTATAAGTCATATATCAGATACAAATGAATAGCAATCAAATAATTATAGCCATTATTACGCTTGTTGTTCTTAACTGGCTCTGGGATCAACGAATAAAAAGAAAAAAGTTAGCACTCGTTGATTTAGAAAAGCCCGATACTAAAGCCATAGAAAAAAGGAAAAAACAGCTTTTTTCCAGCCGAATTATTCTCACCCCTATTCTCGCTTTTCCATTAATTATGGGCTTATTATTTACAAACAAATGGTTTGAAACCTTCAATATGGCTAGAGAGTCCTTAAACTGGAAAGCGGTTAATGGCGTAGTAATTGACAAAAAAGTTCATACTATCATCCCTGGTGGATCTAAAAACACATCAACAAAAAGTTATGAATATTTACCACTTATTGAATATGAATATTATATAAATGATAAAGCATTCAAATCAAAACGCATAAACTACCATCAGAATTTAGCCTATACAGAAACAGATGATGTTCAATTGTATTTAGATGGTTTCCCCAATACAGGTGACAAAATTACGGTTTATACGACTACTGTAAAAACCCCTATAACCAGTAAAATTCCAGACTCAGTTATAACGCCTGAAGAAGCCTATGAAGCACATCAACTATCTGTTTTAATTCCTGGCATTGAAGGAATGAATTATTTATCCCTTATTTTAACGAACATATTTACTCTCATAGGATTGGTCGGCTTTAAGAAACTATACCTATAATTAATATTTTTAGAATAATATCTTTATTTTTTTTTGAGCATGTTCTGATCCTGATTATTTTAAAAGTATGCAGAATGTAAGCATATGTTAAAGGTCGTGCATTTAGAGTAGAATTTGAGGCGGGCTTAATGATCGCATTATGTTCTGCCAAATCAGCTGATGCAGCTAAGCTTGAATTTAAACTCGAGTTTTTAACCGTTGGTGGAGAACCTGCCGTATCAGGTGGAGTTGAGTGGACCGGATTGGCAATTATCTTTGCATCTTATTGGGAGGCCGGGGTTAAGAGTCAGGATAATGCTGATAAAGATGATGATGATGATACATTTAACAGAAGGCCCCCTCAAAGTGAGTCGCTAGCTAAAACATTACAAAAAGACACACACCATCAATGGATATTAGTAGAACCTGGAAAGTACCCTGAAGATAAAGAGATACCACTAGATGAATATGCTAAATTATAAAAAATTAACTTTTGTTTTAATTTTTATATCTATTATTTCAATTAACATCGTTAAGGCAGATGAATCAATGCTAAAGAATAAACCTTACTTTACCTTAAGAATTGATACAAAAGGGGCAAGTTATGAAGCCAAAATAAATGGTATTGCCGTTTTAAGGGATGTACGTGATGCCAGTATGTTAAATACCGTAATCCCCGTCAATCAATATATGAAATCTGGGAGTAATACAATATCACTTAATTTATTTCCTGAATATGAAGGCGGCTTTAAATCAGCTAATATTTCTCTTAGTTTATATGTAAATAAAGATGAGGCACCTGAATCTGAAAAAAAATTGTTATCAAATATTGTATTCACAGGCGCTGAACACACTAAAGGCACAGGCATTGAATCGAGCATGCCAGCTATGCGATTAAACTCAACTGATCAAATGAAAAAATCAGATAATGGGGATGTTATTGTACATATAGCTTCAATTGAGCCAGCTAAGATAATGCCCGATGCTATCACTATTTCTCAAAAAATAGAACTAGAAACGCCCTTTCCTCGTTGGGGATATTTAGATGGTGACGAGTTAGACTTTCCAGAAAATTATAAAGATTACTTGAATAATAAGGATTTATATAAAAAGAGCATTATCAACCCCCTATATCAAGAATATCAAAACATACATGACCTTATGGCTTCAAATGATCTTGATGCAGTGATGGATTTATTTAAAGAGCGTAATCAGGAATATGATACTGCATACTATTATCCTAAAGGCACTTATGATAAAAAATTAAGAGACTCTCTATCTGGGGATTTGAAATTTTTAAAGCTTTTAATTCGAGAGTCAAAAAAAGCTGCTCCTTTGATTTCAGACGATAGAAAACTATTTAAATTAGGTAATGTAGGTATGATTTATTTCACAAATGATAAAAAATCTACTTTTAACAATTACGATATTATATTTTATAAAAAAGACGGCAAATGGATCGTATCTCGATAATTCATTAGACTGATAATTTAAATCCCGCTATTACTAGTTGTGGGTGGACATCTCTATTATACGTATACAACAATAGTAAATTTTAACGAGCTAATACATGAATCAATATCAACTGTTAATGCTTATTCTAATTGCCTTGTCTATCTACTTTTTAATTAATTTAAAAGTAGAAATACAGAGATACATTAATGTCTCCCCTGAACGAGCCGTTCAAGCATTAATGGAATCTAAAAAAGATAATCAAAAAAATGAAGAAGTAAAAACAAGAGGCATCCTTAGCTCAAAACCATTTTATATTGCATCGGGTGTAATCGGGGGTATCGCTTTTTTATTATTACTGATTTCTCTATTTATACTTAATATGTGGTTTGTGCAATATAATTTAGCCGAAAAATCGCTTGACTGGTTACCGCTTGAAGCTGTAGTTACTGAAAAAGGTCGTCAGGGTGGAACAAGTCGTAGCAATATGTCTTCTACCAGTATGTTTTATGGTGATAATGTTTATTATACTTTTCAATATAAAGGAAAAGAACTAAGGGGCCAACGCTTGAGTTACGGTAACGCCTGGGCAACTAGTAATGCTTCAGATGAAGGTGACTTGTTGAAGTCAGTTCCAAAAGTTGGTACAAAAAAAACGGTTTACTATAATGAAGAAACAGGCGAAAGTGTAATGTTCCCAGGACGGAAACACACGAATTATACTACCTTAATAATAACAACACCTCTTTATATTGTAGGTGTTATCATCTCTTTCTTTGCCTTATATGCTTTTCTCATCGGTTTTTCTATTAAACAATAACTTATCAAACCAATGCCTCGATAAACGGTTAACTGAAACCAAACAAAAAGATTATCAGAATATTTAAACGCCTCTTTTTTTTATAGCAAACACATAATCTTACTACAGGAATATAATTTCTGTAGATAAATCTCTATCTGTACTATCGCATTTTACGTAGATATTGAGATTAAAGCTCGTCCCTTTAGTACAAAAATAACTGCAGGTGTACGAAATAGTGTTACCATTCCAATAAAGCTACTCCATACATTTCAGATGATAAAAAATTATTAAAATTATTAAAATTATTAAAATTATTAAAATTAGGCAATGTAGGCATGATTTATTTTGTAAATAATGAAGAAACATCTTATACAGAATACAAAATCCTCTTCTAAAAAAAAGCCGGAAAATAGATCGTATCCAGATAATGCTTCACGAATGTAAGGGTACACTCCATGCACCACATACTTCTATTACGTGTATAATTTAGCTTAAAATAATTACAACCCTCATACTTATAGAGCTCACACATGAACAAATACCAGATCATACTCCTAGTTATTGTCATATTAAGTATTTATTTTTTATTAAATTCAAAGTTTAAAGTGCAGCAATTTATTAATATAGCGCCAACAAGCATGTTTGAAACTTTACTAAAATCTAAAAAAATCCATATAAGTAATGACTATGAAAAAATGAGCATGATGAGTCCAAAAGGATTATATATCGCTTCTGGCTTTATCGGCTTAGTTGCTTTTATATTATTACTCATTTCGATAAATTTAATTAACATGTGGTATGTTCAATATAATTTAGCAGAACAGTCTGTTAACTGGTTACCCCTTGAAGCCACAGTCACTGAAAAAGGTCGACAAGGTGGTACCAGTCGTAGCAATAACTCTTCGAGTAGTATGTATTATTCAGATAATGTTTATTACGCATTTCAGTATAAAGGCAAAGAACTGAAAGGCCAGAAGCTGAGTTATGACAACGGCTGGTCTACAAGTAATGCCTCAACTGAAGGCGATCTATTGAAGTCTGTTCCACAAGTCGGTGAAAAAACAACCATTTATTTTAATGAGGAAACGGGGCAAAGTGTTATGTTCCCAGGTCGTCAGAATACCAAATATTTGGCATTAATCATCACCGTTCCATTTTTTATTGCTGGAGTCGTAATATCTTACTTTTCTTTATATGTATTTATAATTGGAATGTCTATTAGGCAATAATTGACTAACCTTCGTATTTAATCTTGTCTCTTGCACCCGTTTGAGCCTTGCCCACGTCTGTAGCAGTATTTTTTACCCACTCCTAATCGCAGTATTTAAATCACTGCAGTCTTTTCTACAGACTTACAGGAGCATCATA
>Ga0316206_1001180_pt1 | contig 25350 bp, 28 predicted proteins | sample 6monthpyrite_MG_FD_204942 | JGI IMG/M metagenome (GOLD analysis project Ga0316206, IMG submission 204942) | Microbial mat bacterial communities from mineral coupon in-situ incubated in ocean water Damariscotta River, Maine, United States -... | ecosystem: Environmental > Aquatic > Marine >... | reverse complement strand
CTGCGCAAATTGCAAATGAAAATACTAAATATCTATTTATTGTCACAAAATATGCTCAATGTATTAAATTTGATATTGATAAAACAAGAGATCAAGGACGATCTACTAGAGGTGTTAGAGGAATTAAGTTCAAAAAAGATGGTGACTATGTAGTAGATGCTAACATTATCGATAACGATGAGCAAGAGATTCTAACAATTAGTGAAAAAGGTATTGGTAAACGTACAACTGCTGGAGAGTATAGACTTACAAATAGAGGTGGTTCTGGTGTTATTGCTCTTAAACTAAATAATAAAACAGGTTCTACAATTGTTGGTTGTGTTATGGTAGATGAAGACATGGATATGATGGCACTTACTAAGTCTGGAAAAATGATTAGAGTAGATATGCAGACAATTTCAAAATCTGGAAGAAATACAAGTGGTGTCTATATTGTAAAAGGCGATGATGTTGCTAGTATTGCAAGATGTCCAAAAAAAGAAGAAGTTGAAGAAGATGACGATACAGAGGATGAAGAATAAAGACAACACTTTTTCTTCTTTTTAGTGCACTGTTGCTTAATGCTAGTTTGTCACAAACTTGGATTTTAAGTTACCGTGCACAGATGAAAAAATCTAAAATAACTCATGAACATTTTCACATTACTCCTGCAATGATATCAATAGATGGTATTAAAAGTAGCTCATTAGAGCTTGAAATTAATGACGAGTTAAGTAACGAAAAAAACTTGAAAAATAATAAAGAGAGAATCTTAGAATTTTTATTTAAAAATGGTATACATCTACAAAGTCACTCAGACAATATAAATAATATAAATAAAAGTATAACAACACTAAAGGTTCCACCAACTCCATTAATAGTTGAATTTAATTCAAATACTGTTACCATTTCAATCCTAAATAAAGAGGAATAAAATGAAAATTGCAATCGTTGAAGATGATATAAATATGCGTAAATCGCTCGAAATTGCTATGAGTGAATATGATGACTTTACTATTAAAAGCTTTCGTAATGCAAAAGAAGCTCTTAAAAAGATTGACGATACATTTGAGCTTGTTGTAACAGATATAAATATGCCTGGAATGGATGGCATTGAGTTTGTTAAAGAGCTTGATGGAAAATTCGAAGTTATAATTATGACAGGAAACGCAACACTTCAGCGCGCTATTGATTCTATTCAACTTGGTGTCAAAGATTTCTTACTTAAACCATTTGAGATTGAGACACTAATTGCAGCAATTAAGCGCAGTCAAAAAGTACAAAATGTCATAAAAACAAAACAGACCAATAGAACAAAAAAACCTAAAGATAGTGAACCTTTTGTTGGTGAATCAAAAAGCTTAAGTATTGCAAAGAAAATAGCTTACAAAGCCTCACTAACAGATGCTAGTGTTATGCTTCTTGGTCAAAGCGGTGTAGGTAAAGAGGTATTTGCAAAATATATACACAGTAACTCAAATAGAAAAGCTAAACCTTTCATTGCTATAAATATGGCTGCAATTCCTGAAAACTTACTAGAGAGTGAGCTATTTGGCTTTGAAAAGGGGGCATTTACCGATGCAAGTGTTGCGAAAGTTGGACAATTTGAGTTAGCAAATGGTGGGACTCTATTTTTAGATGAGATAGGGGAAATGCCATATCACCTTCAAGCTAAACTTCTTCGTGCTTTACAAGAGCGTGAAATAAGACGTCTTGGTTCGCAAAAGAGTATAAAAATAGATATTAGAGTAATAAGCGCTACTAATGCTAATATGTTATCTCAAATAAAAGAGCAACAGTTTCGTGAAGATTTATACTACCGCCTTAATACAATTCCTGTGAATATACCACCACTAAAAGAGCGTATTGATGAGATTGAACAGATTTCAAACCACACTTTAAAAAATGTATGTGAGAAATACGCTCTTGATGAGAAAAATTTTTCTAATGAAGCTATGGATTCACTTAAAAGCTACGATTGGCCAGGCAACATTAGAGAACTTATTTCAGTTGTAGAGCGATCTGCAATTTTAAGTGATAATAATACTATTTCAGAAGATGATCTATTTTTAGAGAGCAGACAAAGTTAAATACCGAAGTACTTTGCTGCTTTCTTTTCATCACTAGTTAATTTATCTTCAGCAAAATTTTCATTGTTCTTAATTTTTTCAATAATTTTATCTTTTACAAAATTAAAAACAATTGAACGAGTTGATTCTATGTCATTTGCTACACAAAAGCCACTAAATCTATATGGTTCATTTACTTCAATAAATACAAGATGTCCATCTTCTAACTTCTCTTCAATCTCTTCAACTATCTCACGATAGCCAATATCAAAATCAGTTGCATGCCAACCCATATTTTCTAACTCTTCATCTTTAAAAACATCTATCCCATCTGCTGAGACATCTTCATAAAGTGAAATTTGAGTATTCATATCTAAAATATTCTGCCACTCTGCCCCAGCATGAATATATATAATTTCACCCTGTTGCCGAAGTTTATACTTACCTTGTAAAACTGATAAAGCAGATAATGATAATCCAGACTTTTGTTCAGGTAAGCCTTTATATATATAAACTACTTTTTGCTCAAATGGTGCAAATTCAATATCACCATCAATCGTAATGGCAAACTCCTGTTTTCTATTTAACGCATTAATTAAAGAAGCACTCTTAACAGATATTTCATCTGTAAGAAGATTTATTTTTTTCATTTTCTACACTCTACTTTTATTTTAAAATATATCGCTTTGCTACCTTAAAGGATAGCTAGCGTTGTTGCACACAAGAATAGTTTTCATACTATCTAAAGAACAAGAGTCAAGATTTATACCTTTTATATGTTCATGTAAAATTTTCTCTTCCATTTTTAAATAGTTTTCTCTAAATTTAGCAGCTTTTGAGTCTTTCAAATAAGCTTTTAACTCATCAGTGTTGTATTTTGAGCTTTTTTCAACCATATCTTTTTCAAGATTAGCATATTTATCTCTAAATTGAGCTGATTTTGAATTTGAACTCAAAGAGTTTATTAATAGTTTCTCTGCTTCTGCATGAGAGACGCTTCCCGCGAATAGTTGTAACGACGAAAAAATGATTAAAGCTATAATGTTTACGAGTTTCATAATCTATCCTTTTAATATTTATTCAATTTATATACTTCTATTGTAGCACTTTTTTACGGCAAATACCTTAAACTAGGTATACAGTTGCATTTTTAATAAATATTTTTTATCTTTAATATAAAAAAATGCCTCTATATTGCTCATATTGAAGGTTTTAAAAATGTTACATTAATTTATAATAATCATAAATTAAAAATAAGATACTTTTACAATATTTACAAAATATTGTAAAAAACAGTATTATATCCACTGTGCTAGCATTTTTCAATTATCTATCAAATTTATGTAAAAATAACGTATATAATGTTTTCTTAAACAAAATTATCATATATATATCATTACAATAAGACATAGGATAAATAATATATGCAAAATATAGATGAGTTCTCTAACTACTCTAACGAATTCATATGGTTAGATGGTGAAAAGGTGCGAATAACTGACTTAATAGAAGAACATAAGAGCTTCTCGCAAGAAAATAAAGAGTTTAACAAGCAAAGTTCAAAAGCAAAACGATGCTATGAAGAGGTTCAAGAGCTTAAACCATACCAAGCGGAACTTATAAAACTTCAAAAACATATTGAAAATAGTAACCAGAAGATGATTATTCTTTTTGAAGGAAGAGATGCCGCTGGTAAAGGTGGTACTATACGCCGCGTAACGCGATATATGAATGAAAAACATTATAGAGTTGTTGCTTTGGGTAAACCAACAGAAGAACAGCGTTCACAGTGGTATTTCCAACGCTACGTTGGACATTTCCCACATGCTGGTGAGATTGTACTATTTGATAGAAGCTGGTATAACAGATCAATGGTTGAACCTGTATTTGGATTTTGTACACCAGATGAATATACAAGTTTTATGCAAGGGGTAAAGGGATTTGAAAAAGATATAGCCAGATATAATACAATTATCATAAAACTATACTTTAGTGTTACAAGAGAGGAGCAAGCTAGACGTTTTGCAAAAAGGATGAGTGATCCTCTTCGACAATGGAAACTAAGTGAAGTAGATTTACAAGCACAAGATAGATGGGATGACTTTACAGCAGCAAAATATAAGATGCTTAAACGTTCACACTCACATGAAACCCCATGGACAGTAATTCGTTCAGACAACAAACATAATGCAAGAATAGAGACAATAAAAGTAATTTTAAATTCTATAGATTATAAAGGTAGAGATGAGTCACTAGACTTCACTTGTGATAGCGAAGTAGTAATCTCAGGTTCACGCGAAATTGAACATATGGAAGCACATAGAATGGAAGAAGGTAAGTTTTTATGGTAATAAACAAAAATATAAATATTTAATATTACTTATAAACATTTTATTAATATTGTTATGTAATAATCTAAGTTATGAATTTACTTATCGCTGAAGATGAAAGTACTAGTTTACAGTTCATGGTTACATTGTCAGATAAGTTTGATAAAAAAATTAATTGTTGCGACATAAATATACTCCAAGCATGTGATGGGCAAGAAGCGATAGATATTGCTTTAATTGCCATCAACATGCCAAAAGTTAATGGCTCTAAACTACATAAAAAGTACCCAGCTTCAATACTAGTTGTAATTAGTGCCCATTCAGAAGTTGAAAAACAACAAGACTCTTGTAGCTGGTGCTGAAGACTACATTCAAAAGCCTGTTTCACCACAACTAGCTTACAAACGTATGCACTCTTATATTAAACATCTAGAGTATGCAAACAATTCTCCTGAGCTTAACCCAATTAGTCCAAATATTATAGCATCAGAAGTTTTCAACTCATTAACTCACTATAGAACAAAAAATAAAAATGATTTACACCATTTTTGGAATAATATACTTAGAGAGACCTCATTAAAAGAGCAACTCCCAGATTTACAAGATGCTGTTCACCTATTTTTTGGATTAGGAGCAATTGAAGTTGAAAAAAATCTTTTTTATAACATTTACACAGAAGAGGGATCAACTGACTTCTATATCAGTATAAGTCATCCAAACCTATTCTCGAAAAAAAATCTTAGTACATCTATTACAAAATATACTCCATCTTTAAAATACGCGCTAGATGGGACTATCTTCACTACGAAACTACCAAAGTTTTCAATTCAAAACCAAAACAATACATCGACATATGCAGATTCTTTAGATTTAGGTATGCATATAGAGCTGAAAATATTTGATTTTTTAGATAATTATACTCTATCAGAGCTATGTACCAACCTACGTAAACTACATTCGCATATGCTTTTAGTTGGAATGGCGATTTAGCAGAAGATGATGTAGATGAACTAGTTGAGCATCTTAACGAAATTGCCTCTCTTCTTAGAAGATAAAATGAATCATATACTATTTCTGAAGCCATAAATTCAATGTCTGATAAAATATCTATCTTTAAATGTGAATTTATAGAACACTCAAATGAAATTTCTAAACTATGCTCAACCTTAGCTAATTTTTTAGATACATCAATAGTTACAAATACCCAAACAATAGTCTAATTCTTCGAACCATCTGAACAAGATAGTGATGAATTTGTTGATGATATTTTCGACTTTTAAAAAGACTTGACAAAATTAAATTTTTTACCTATAATTTCGCCCTCTTAACACGAAGAAGTCTCGTTAGCTCAGCCGGTAGAGCATTTCCCTTTTAAGGAAGTGGCCGTTGGTTCGAATCCAACACGGGACACCATGTATACAAGAGTGGTCCCATCGTCTAATGGTTAGGATCCCAGGTTTTCATCCTGGTTATAGGGGTTCAAATCCCCTTGGGATCACCACTCTTAACCACCTACTAAATTTAGCAATTTAAATTCTAGACTAAAAACTAATGTGAAGTTTTAGCATATCAAGTATGAATAATAAATCTATTTCTACCACCATCTTTTGCCTCATATAAGGCATTATCTGCTTTATGAACTAAATCATCAAGAGTTTCATTATCAGTGCCTATACCATAGTATATACCAATTGAAACTGTATATGAAATCGTAGTACCGTTAGCATCTATCATATTAGTCTCAAACTCATTACGTATTGTTTCAAAAATCATTTTAACATCATCAAGCATAATATTATCTATCAATATGCAGAACTCTTCTCCACCAAATCGTGCGAAAAGATCAGATTTTCTAAGCACTTTATCAAATATTCTTTTAACCTCTTTAATTGCAATATCTCCAACTAAATGTCCATGTTCATCATTTATGTTCTTAAATTTATCTATATCTACCATAGCAAGTGCGACAGGTTCATTTTTTCTTTTTTCTTTATTAAGAATAAGTGTTCCAGCATCAAAAAAATACCTTCTATTAAACATACCAGTTAAGAAATCCCTATTAGCCATATCTTTTGTTCTTTTAAAAAGTTCCAATAGTTCTAGATTAGCACGTGTTTTAAGTAGTAAATCATTCATTCTACAAGGTTTCAATATAAAGTCATTAGCACCAGCTTTTATAAACTTATCAACTATACTAGTATCACTATTTGAACTAATTCCTATTATTGAAAAATTGTCTTTATTATAGTCTGCTCTAATTTTCATGCACAACTCTAGCCCATCCATATTTGGCATTTTAAAATCTATAATTGCAACAGTCACATTATTTTCAGGCTCATTAATAATCTTTAAAGCCTCTTCACCATCAGAGGCTTCTAAGATATTAACCTCAATATCTTTTAATATCTCAGTAACTCGCATTCTATCCATCAATGAGTCATCAACAACTAATATTGTAGTAGAATACTTTTTTACATAATCATGAGCACGTTTAACAGCATAAATAATGCTTCTATCTCCATTTTTTAAAATATAATCAAAGACTTCGCGACCAAAAATCAAATCCCTTAATGACGTATTTAAAGATGCTGTTAGAACAAGTGGTGGAATCTTATGTGACAGAGCTAATGAGACTATCTTATTACCATCAGAATCTGGTAATGTTAAATCAAGAATTGCAAAATCTATTATATATTTTTTACTTCTTAATATAGCTAGAGCATCTTTATATGTTGTAGCAGTTATAGGTGTCATATCACTGTAATTTTTAAACTCTTCTACAATTGCATTCAGTACCGTTACTGAATCCTCTACAACAAGTATATTCTTCACTTTAGACACCTTATAAATAGTTATTTAATATATTACGATTATATCAAAAGAAATACAGATTTTAAACTTCAAAATTAGAACATGTCTAACTGTAATGAAATAAGAATATATTAAAAAAAGAGGTTACTATAATTATCATCTTTAAAAAAAGGAATTACATGTTTCTTCACATAGATATTGATAGTTTTTTTGTCTCAGCCCATAGAAGCATTGAACCTAAGTATAAAAATATTCCTGTTGCAGTTGGGGGAAGAAGTAACTTAGAAATTTTCAATAAAAAAAGAACAAATATCAGACTTATAAATAACAATTCTGGTTCATTTGTTACACCTGTTTTCTATTCAGATGCTAAAAAAACATTTGAATCTGTCTTTGTAGATAATATAGATGGAAAAAAAAAGATAAGAGGTATTTTAACAACTTCAAGTTACGAAGCTAGAGAATATGGTGTAAAAACTGCAATGCCAATTTCACAAGCACTACAGCTTTGCCCAATGTTAGAGATTATACCGTCTAATTACCCACTATACCATAAGCTATCATTTAAGATACATGAGTTTATGCAGAGTAAAATTCCAGAAGTTGAACAGTACAGCATTGATGAGTTTTTTGGAGATGTAAGTGGCTGGCTTCAAGATGAAGAGGTTTATGGCTTTGCTAAGAGCCTTCAAAAGCAAATTCTAGATACCTTTGACATTCCAGTCTCAATTGGCATCTCACAAGCTAAATGGATATCTAAACTTGCAACAGAGTCCGCTAAACCTTATGGTATATTTGAAGTAAAAGATATTGACAAATATATAAGCGAAATACCAATTGATGCTTTTCCGGGTATCGGTAGCTCATATAAAGAGAAGTTAAAGAGTCACATGATTTTTAAACTAGGAGAGATTAAAAGTAGGAAAAGACTATTTTATTCTTGGAATAAACCAGGTATTCAACTCTACAACCGTGTACTTGGAATTGATAATGAGAAAATTGAGCCAAATTCAAATCGAAAATCAGTTGGAATAAGTAGGACATTTGATTCTATAAAGAGTGTTATGGAGGTGAGAAGAAGAGTAGTTATTATGGCTAGAAATATCACTCATATTATTATGGAGCTTGAACTCAATCCTACGACATATTATCTAAAAATCAATTATGAGTATGGAGTAAAAGTAAAAAGAAGTTTTAGAGTTGATAAAATATTTAGCGAAAAGCTTTTTAAATATGAACTTACAAAAATGTATGATGAAATACATAATAAAAATCTAGGGGCAATTAAACTATCAATAAATGCAAGTAATTTTATATCTGAAAACAAGCGTACTCTATCTTTACTTGATTTAGATGAAGATATTAAGCAAAATATTCTATCAAAATATATGCTACAGCTTAGGCAACGCTATGGTCTAGACATCATAAAAAATGCTATTGAAATCCTTGAATAGAGAGGAATATCTTAAAATAAACTATAAAAAATTCGCAAAAAATTCTCCACATTATCTCAAACATTACAAGTAGTATAAAAAAGTACAATCCATATTTGACATAACTTAACTTCTCGTCATACTTTTTAAAAAAGTATCTAATAACAAATGGAAGTAAAAGTGCACCTACAATATAAAAGGATCCTATTACATAAGGAGTTATAAGTACATCAAAACTTAAAAAATCGACCATACATTTTCCTAAAAACTCAATAGTCTAGCAATTTCATCATTAAAGGCTAACATCTCACTACTTGCTTTACTACTTTTTGCATACTCATTAATGCTAAGTCCCTCACCAGAACTTCTTGAAAAATCTACACGTTGGCGAAGTACAGAATCAAAGAGTTTAAAGCTTTTAGATTCTGTAATAAACTCATTTACATCATCAAACTTTTTTGTCATAGGGCTAATGTTATTTAATACAACATGACTTGTAATCTGTCTTTTAGAGCCTCTACTTAACTCTTCTAATACCATTTCATATCTCTTAAGCGCCATTAAATCAAATGTCTTATCAGAAGATGGTGTAATGATTAAATCAGCAGCTCTAATAGCCAAACGATTAAGCTCTGAATCAAATCCACCAGAATCAACAAGCAATAGTTGCTCATCACTATCTTGTTTAATTAGCTTTTTTAGATGTCTTTCACTCTCTATCTGAATAACATCAAGAGCTTTATCATAATTTTTTCGCATCTCATTTGCAAAGCTCAGCGTACGTTGTACATCTAAATCGATTAACTGAACACTTTTATACTCTTGCATTAATACAGCAATATTAAGAGCGATTGTACTCTTTCCTACCCCACCCTTTTGGTTAGAAACTACTACTATCATTATATAATCTCCCAGTGTAAAAAAATGTTACTTCATTACTCTTACTCATCTATAAGCAAAAGATATGCCTATTTTCATAATTTTTTATATTTCTTACAAAATACGTTTTTCACAACACTGTTTATATTTTTTAGAACTTCCGCAGATACAGCTACTATTACGTCCATATGTAAAATTTGCCTTATAAATTTCACCATCTCTATAACACCATGAGCCATCACTTTTGTGAATAAAGTTTGATTTTTCATGCAAAACTTCTTGTTTTTTGCCAACTATATAATATGCTTTAAATTCAACAACATACTCTTTGACACTAACTATTTCAAGATGCTGAAAATATGCAGCATCGCAAAAGGCTTCAATATCAATTCTCTCTTTAATATTATTTATAATTTCGCACGAAGAGTTAACTAAATATTCTATATTTTTTGTAGCATAAGCGCTATAACGAGAACGCATTAACTCTTCTGCACTTTGGGGAAGTTTTTCATTATTAATTATTGGTTTACAGCACTCATTAAATACTAATGAGCTTTTACATGGACAAAGAGAAATCATTTCGAAGATAAAAGAGTTAGTTTTGAAAAAGAGTAAAATCTTGCAAAAATTGCAGCCGTTAAATTAATAGTAAATATTCCCCACCAATATGCCTCTAAATCTAATTTTAAAAAGGCAAATATACCAAATATAATCATTGGGATTAAAAGCTGTCTTAATATACTTATATAAAAAATAAATTTGGTCTGCTTAATACCTTGTAAAAGAGCTATATGAATAAATATAACTGCATAGGCAAAAAGTAGTAAAATACTTATTCTTAAATATAGTGAGCCAATCTCAATAACTAAAGCATCGCTACTAAATATACCCATCATAAACTCAGCACCAAACAGTACAAAACCAGTACCAAAAACAGAGATTAGCGCACTAATTTTTAGGGCACCACTTACACTATCTTTTATTCTATCAAATTTCTTTGCACCACTATTTTGTGAGACAATGGCTAAAACGGCAATATTTATACCAATAATTGGAAGAAGAACAATTTGCTCAATTCTCATGCCAACACCATAAGCTGCAATTGCCTCTTTACCAAATGGTGCGATGAAATATGTAACAAGATAGACACCAATAGCCATTAAAACTAAGTTAAGACTAGGTGCAACACCATGTGTCATAATCTCTTTGTATATATTTACATCATATGTAAAAAGTCTCATACGTCTAAAAAGTCGACTTTTACGTAAACGATAGAAAAGATATAGAGTACCTAACATCTCAATAATAACAGTTGCTAAAGCTATACCAAAAACCCCCATAGGTTCTAGACCAAAACCACCCAAAGTAAACCAAGCATCAAGCACAATATTTATAAAAAAACCTACCACTAAGACATTTCTAAATGATATAGTATCTCCAATAGCATTTAAAATTGAATTTATAAAAAAGCTTAAAACAAAAAATATTGCACCATACATAACAGTGTCTATATATGCCAAGCTCTCAGCTAAATAAGAGCCTGTAACACCAACAAGAGCAAGAAGTTTAGGAGACAAATTCACCCCTACGATAGTAATAAAAAGACCTAAAATCAATGCGAATATTAATGAATTAATAGCGCTATTTCTAGCAGATACACGCCTAGATTCGCCTAAGAGGTTTCCAACTATTGAAGTTACAGCTTCACTCATTCCAGCACCAACAGCAACAATCATAAAGAATATAGCAAACGTAACACTAAGTGCTGAGAGTGATTGAGTGGAGATTAAACCAGCGAAATATGTATCTGTTATGTTATACATTGTATGAAAGAAAAAACCAATGCTTGCTGGTATTGCAAGATTTTTTAGATGAGTATTAACTTCACCTTTAGTTAAGTCTACGTGCATTAATCGCAGTAGTTGGCAATTAGATTCTCTTTTAAATTACGATACATCTGCTCACCAACCAATTCTTTTACAACTTGCAAAGCAAAACACATAGCAGTGCCAGCTCCACGAGAAGTAATAATATTTTGTGTATGCACAACAGAGTGTTCTGAAGTGTACCCACCTACTTTAATTTTATTTTCATATGATGGATAACATGTGTATCCATTTTTCAGTACTCCAGCCTTATCTAGGGCAAGTGGAGCTGCGCAAATTGCACCTATTAAAAGATTTTTAGCTTCAAAATCTTTTAATATCTGCTGAACATTTGAGTTAAGAGTTAAAACTTCTGTACCTGCTGCTCCACCAGGCAGTATTATCATATCGAAATCATCAGCACTTAGACCTTCAAGGAGTCTATCCGCTTTTACACCTATATCATGAGCGCCAACAACTTGCATAGCCTCAACCCCAGCAAGAGTAACTACAATTCCAGCGCGCCTTAATACATCTACTATAGAAATTGCTTCAATCTCTTCAAATCCATTAGCTAGAAGTACTAGAACATTTGACAACTACTTAACCTTTTCTATGTACTCACCCTCTACAGTATTTACTCTAATTTTATCACCCTCTACAATGTGAAAAGGAACTTGTACAGATGCACCAGATTCAAGTTTTGCAGGTTTTTTACCGCTACTTGAAGTATCACCTTTAAAGTTTGGAGGAGTCTCTACGATTACAAGTTCTACTACAGGCTCAGCCTCAACAGTAATTGCTTTATTATTGTGAAATTGTACCTGAACAGTCATACCATCAATAATCCACTTAGCTGCATCTTCAGTTGCATCATAAGAAAGACCTAGTTGGTCATAATTTTCAGTATCCATGAATTGTAACATTTCGCCATCATCATATAGATATTGCATTGTTTTAGTTTCCATATCTGGTTCAACACATTTATCACCAGCATGAAAAGTTTTATCTATCACTTTCCCATTTAAAAAACTTTTTATTTTAGCACGTACAAATGCCGCACCTTTTCCAGGTTTTACGTGTTGATAGTCTGTAATCTTATACGGTACTCCATCTAACTCTATACGTAAACCTTTTTTTAAATCACTCATTCCATAAGTTGCTGCCATTCATCTACTCCTAAGTTTATAATCGTGCGTATGAAACGCTAAGTGCTGCATTAAGTTCAGAAAGTTCTGTTAATGCTTTTGTATCTACATCTTCATCAACTATAATTACAGCTAAGGCTTCATCTTTATATCTACCAAGTCTAAAGTCTGCAATGTTAATCTTATGATTAGCTAGTGTTTGACCAACATGACCAATAACACCAGGAACATCTGAGTTTCTAAATAGAATCATACGTCCTTGAGGTGCAATATCTAAAGAGAATCCATTAATATTTACTATTCTTTGAACACCCTGTTCAAAAACAGTACCACAAACAGTTAGAACTTCATTCTGTGTTGTAATACGAATAGATATTTTGTTTTTATATGCACCAAGGTTTGATACTTTTTCATACTCAATATTAATACCACGCTCTTGTGCAATAAACTCAGCATTAACATAGTTTACATTCTCACCAATTGTATAACTCAATGCTCCAACTGTTGCAAATGTTGAGAGAGATTTAAGATGTTCTGCAATCTCACCCTCACCTTCAAGCTTAATTGAAATAATCGCACCTTTATTAACTTGTGCTGCAAAATTACCCATTTTTTGAACAAGCTCTAAATATGGTTTAACAAACTCTGGTAACTCACTCTCTTTAATTGGTAAATTAAGTGCATTTGCATAAGATATACCCTTAGCAGCTTCAATAGCATTTTCAGCAGCTTGCACCGCAATATTGTACTGAGACTCTTTTGTATTTGCACCTAAATGTGGCGTTACACAGATATTATTAAGTTCTAGTAATGGATGATCTGTTGCTGGCTCTTTTGTAAAAACGTCAATCCCTGCAAAACGTACTTTTTCACTTTTTAGTCCATCATATAGAGCGTCTTCATTATAAAGACCTCCACGTGCACAGTTAATCAGTACAACACCATCTTTCATTCTAGCAATCTCATCTTTGCCAATAATGTCAATAGTTTCACTGTTTTTAGGTGTATGTATAGTAATCACATCGCATGCTAAAATATCTTCAAAATTTTGAGTATAACTAACACCTAAATCTGTAGCTTTATTTGAAGGAACATATGGATCATATGCAACAACATCCATCTCAAAAGCTAAAGCTCTTAAACCAACACGACTACCAATGTTTCCAAAACCTATAATCCCAAGCTTTTTACCTTTAAGCTCATAACCATACCAGTCTTGACGTCTCCAGATACGATCTTGTTTTAAATTATCATGTGCATATGGGAAACTTCTCATACAACTCAACATATGAGTCATTGTAAGCTCAACCGCTGCGATTGTGTTTGCTGTAGGAACATTCATTACAATAATTCCCTGCTTTGAACAGCCATCAATATCTACATTATCAACACCAACACCAGCTCTTACGACTGCCTTTAAACTCTTAACAGCTCCAAGAAATTTATCATCAACATCAGTTGAACTTCTTGTAATCGCGACGTCAGCATCAGCTAAAACGTCTAACAGTGCAGTTTTATCTACATCTGCAGCATTAACCATATCAATTGTATTATCTTTTTCTAGTAAATCAAGTCCAGCTTGGTGGATGTGATCACAAACAACAACTTTAAACTTTTGCATATTTTTTCCTTGTGACATGTGTAACTTTTGCGTAAATATTATATGTTTTTAACTCTTTTACTATTTTTTGAAGTTCACTTTTTTTATCTGAAAATAGAACAGTTTTTACATCCTCATGATACCTTTGTAACAGGTAATGGACATTAAATGAAGTAAGAACTTGTCTTAAACAAAAAAATCTATAAGTATCTAATGGTTCAATATCTAAACGGTATTCATTGTAATGACGAATATTTTCATTAAGTGATAATTCAATAGATATTTCATTAACTGGGTAAAAATACCCCTTCTTAGCACTTGATGCAAAACTTTTTATCCAGCCTCTATCATCAACTTTTTTTGCTTCTTTTGTTGAGGGTTGTAGATTGTCTAATTCAAGAAGTAAGCTTTTTTCATCAACATAATTAACGCTTACAAAAAACATTATTAAAAAGGCAAAGACTGAAGCGGGGAGCAGAGCAAAAAACCAAAATGCTTTTGATTTTTTAAACATCTATTGCTCCTTATTCTCTAATTATTGTAATTTTTCTTTTATTAAGTCACCCAGAGAGTTACTTTCATCATTATCATTGTACTCATCAAGCATAGCCTGCTCTTTTAACTTCTCCATTCTTTTTACAGAAAGACGAATTCTATCACGCTGAGCATCTAACATTGAGATGGCAGCTTCAATTTCTTGATCTTTTTCTAACTCTTCTGCTTTGATTGGTCCTAAATCTTCTAAACGAATTAGAGCATCAACACCATCTTTTAATGAAATAAATACACCAAAATCTTTTACATCACGAACAGTTCCTGTAACTATATCGCCCATTTTATGCTCTTTAGCAAATTTTTGAGATGGACTCTCTTCAAGAACTTTTTTATTCAGTGAGATTTTTTCGCTCTCAGTGTTAATTTTTACAATTTTAACTTCTACTTCATCACCAGTTTTCAAGAAGTCTTTACACTTAACACCCTTATCCCAGCTACCATCTTGGTTATGTAGTAGACCTTCAACTTCACCAACTCTAACAAATGCACCAAAGTCAGTTAAAGATGTAACTTCACCAGTTACAACATCACCCTCTTTGTAATTTTTAACAAATGCATCAAAAGGACGAGGTTGTAGTTTTTTAAGTGATACACGAAGTTTATGCTTTTCAGAATTAATTTCGATTACTTCAACATCAATCTCTTTTCCAACTTCAAGATACTTGTTTGGATCTTTAATGTTTTTGTTCCAAGTGATTTCTGAAATGTGTAAGAAACCTTCAATATCATTACCAAGGTCAACAAATGCACCATATGGCTCAATGTTACTTACAGTAACAGTAATTGTATCACCTTCGTCTAATTCTTCTTCAACTTCAACCCATGGATCAGAAGTTACAGCTTTTATTGACAATGAAAGGTGACGTTTATCTTTATCATAAGAGATAGCTTTTACTTCAACTATATCACCCTCTTTATAATATTTTGAAGGATTAACTGGACCTTTGTAGCTAATTTCATTGTAATGAACAAGTCCATCAACTCCACCAACATCTACAAACATTCCATAGCTAGTAATCTTTTTAACAACACCGCTTACAATTTTATCATCTTCCATTAATGCATCAATTGCAACTTTTTTGCGTTTACGCTCTTCATTTAAGAATTTACGACGTGAGATAACAATTGAACCTTCATCCGCATCAATTTTAAGGATTCTAGCTTCAACTTCACGACCAACTACATTGTTGTCTTCTTTAAATGCTGCAAGTGAACGTGGCATAAAGAAATTTACACCTTCGCTTTCTATAACATAACCACCACGGTTTTTTGAAGTGACTTTACCAGTTACAACAAGCTCTTCGAAGTTATCTTTGTTAGCTTCTATAAAATCTTGAGTTTTTTGTTGCTCAAGAACTTTTAAATGAGAAACTTTAGGACGTTCATTATAGTAACCAGTAATCATAACTTTCAGCTTATCACCTACTTGGTACTTTAAATTACCTTCACTATCTTTAATCTCATCGAGATTTAACATACCCTCTGACTTCTCGCCAACATCAACTAATGAACGATTTTCTAATTCATTAATCTCTACAATAATTCCATCCGCCATACGTGTACTGCGGTCTTGCTTTTTAAATGACTCTTCCAACATTGATGCAAAATCTTCATCTTCGTGATTTTCCATCGAGTCCAGCATGCCTTGATCCATTAATTACCTTTGATAAATTCTAGTGCGCAATTGTATCTTAAAATATATATAAATTCTATAAATTTTGTTAATTTACTGTTGTCTCTTTTTAGTATTTATAACTTTTTCTTTTCAGTTAACTATCTTCATATAATATATTTACTTAAATAAACCACATTCATACATCTTCTTTAACTCTTATTGATGTCTTTACATCATTAACATTAACCTCATCAAGCTCAATTACACCAGCACTCATCTGCTCTTCATACTCAATGCCAACAGGTACTTTTTTACTATGTAGTTGCACTGCTGTCTGTTTATAGTTTGGCTCTCCTGATTTTGGGCAAAATAGCGATGGGGTAAGGATATTTATTAGCTCACTACTAAAGTGAAATGGTACAAAAATAGTTTTAGGTGCTACTGTTTGTGTCACTTTTACAACTACTTTTTCAACCATTCCTCTCTCACTAGAGATGTTGAGTCTATCTCCACTTTTTACCTCCAAAGCTTTTGCATCTACTGGATTAATCTCTATCCACGCTTCTGGTGCCACATTATTTAAAATATCTATAGATTTTGTTTTTGTTCTTGTATGCCACTGCTCAACCGTTCTTCCGGTATTTAAAATAAGAGGGAACTCTTTTACAGAACCGTTAGTAAGTGGTATCCAATCAGCACATATGAAATTTGCTCGCCCATCAGCAGTTGCAAAAGTTGCATCTTCTGTATATAGTCTTGATCCTCCCCACTGCACTCCACCACTCTCTTCTATCTTCTCATATGTAATGCTAGAGTAATCACAAAGCCTACCTTCACTCACCTTTTTCCATTCATTAAAAGCATCTTCTGGTTTTTTCCAATTGTTAAAAAGAGTCTCTTTTATGTCATTAAAATATTTTGAGAAATCTACTATTACATCAAAGTCACTTTTAGTCTCTGCTGGTGTATCAACTGCTTTTTTAGCACGATTGACACGACGTTCACTATTTGTGTAACTACCATCTTTCTCTCCCCATGTAGCAGCTGAGAATATAACATCAGCAACCTCAGCAGTTTCACTCATAAAAGCATCTTGAACAACAAGAAGATCTAACTTTTTAAAAGCTTTTCTAAGTCTATTTTGATCAACAAAACTAACAAGTGGATTTGTAGCAACTACCCAAAGAGCTTTTATCTCACCTCTCTCAATTGCCTCAATTATCTCATTATATTTATAACCTCTAGAATCTGGAACTATTGAAGGATTTACACCTACTAAAGAGGCATACTCATTTCTATCTTGCTCACTTGAGAAGTTTCTATAACCTGGAATCCCACTTGTAAAGCCACTCTCTCTAGTTCCCATTGCATTACATTGACCAGTAATTGAAAAAGGAGAAGCACCTTTTTTCCCAATATTTCCAGTAAGAATTGCTAAATTGTTTATGGCACTTACAGTATCAGTTCCAAGAGCTGACTGATTTACCCCCATCGTCCATGCTATCATAGAAGCCTGAGCACCTGCGTAAATTCGTGCTAACTCGTACAACACTTTTACATCTATGCCAGTTATATTAGCAACATCTTGTGGTGGATAGTTTTGAATATGTTTTTTATACTCTTTAAAACCATTTGTATTAGCTTTTATATACTCTTGATTCTCCCAACCCTGTTCCATGATTATGTAAGCTAAACTATTCAGTAGTGCCAAATCACTCCTTGGCTTTAGAGGAACATAAATATCTGCCATTTGTGCTGTTTTAGTACGACGTGGATCAATTACTACAATTTTTGGCTTCTTTTTATTCTTAGCAATATGAAGCTTTAAAATAGGATGATTATCTGCAATATTTGCACCAATTAAAAATATAACGTCAGCATACTCAAAATCTTCATAACAGCCAGGAGGTCCATCACTTCCAAAAGATTGCTTATAACCCATAACAGCAGATGCCATACATAAAGTTGTATTTCCATCATAGTTATTTGAGCCAAGCCCAAGTTGTACAAACTTTCCAAGTGTATAGAACTCTTCAGTTAAAAGCTGTCCTGTAGAAATTACACCCACTGCTTTGGCACCATGTTGATTTTTAATCTCTTTAAATTTATTGCTAACAAGAAGATATGCTTCATCCCAAGTCGCATCTACTAACTTTTTACCTTTGCGAATCTTTGGTGACAAAACTCTATTTGGCGATGCTAAAATCTCATGTTCACTTAAACCCTTTGGACAAAGAGTACCGATATTTACAGGATGTTTAGGATTTCCTTTGGTATAAACTGCCTTACCATCCTTTACACCAATAACTAAACCACACCCAACTCCACAATAACCACAAGTTGACTCAACCCATTTATCTGGTTTTTTATGTGCGCTAATTCGTCCAAACTTCTCATCATCAACTAAAGCATACTTATCTGCTTTAATGTCAACACCTAAAAAAGATTTTATTTTATCTAGCATCTAATTAGTCCCTCGCTTTACCAAGAAAAAATCCACCAGGAATGCCAAGTGGTACTACTGTTACATAAAATAGATACCTATCAATTAATTCACTAAATAATGCAACCCCTACAGAAAAAATCAGCACTGTAGTGGCTATGGAGACTTCATTAGCAGCAATTAAAGTAGATGCTAACATTGGAGCTACAAGTGCGCCTAAAATAAATGTAGTTTTTCTAAGTAGAGCATGTATCTTGAAATGTTTTTTGTATAACTTATAACTCTTTTCAAATTCAGCAAAACTATTTATATCTTCAAGATAGAAAAAGCCTTGAATTACAGCTACTAAAAGAGCTAAAGTTATTATAGAAGATGAAGATGCTACTAAATCAAACTTCAATGCAGCCGTAGCTAAAACTAAAACACCAATGTATGCGACTCCAAAAAACTTCTTAACATTAATTGACCTATCCCATGATGGACGTGCTTTGATTCTATATATCATAGCCTGAGAATAGATTCCATACGCTCCCACCAATGCAGTAGGAATTTCTAACATAATTCTTATGTATGGATTTACATCAAAAAATAGGAGTAATACAACAATTAAACTAAATGTAGCAAATAATCCAAGTGCCAAAGCCTCACGACTAAGCCAACTATTTTTTATATTTTTCATGGCGTTCAACGCTTTTAATGGTCGTCCTAAATGTAGTGCAGAAAGAGGCAGTCCAATTGCAATAGGAAACCACACAGCCAATGCCATCTCCCAAGAAGGATTCGGTAAATTAAGTCCAAATATTCCTAAAAGCTCACCTATTACAAGAGCTACAAAACCACCAAATGAGACTTGTGTGAGTACCGTCATAAAAACAAGAGGCCAGTGGGCATGTTCAGGTTTTAAAATGTGTTCATCTGCACTTTTTAGATTCTCTTCTATTTTCTCAGGTAGTGTATAACGCGTTGTAGAGTTTGTAATGCGTGCATCTGGAGTTAATGGAGCATTGCCTTCATTGTCAATATCATTTTCTAGCCACTCATTAATATTTACACTCTCTATTTCAATCGCACCAGATGGACAAGCTTGTACACAAGCAGGAGTTTGATCGCGTTCAATTCTCTCATAACACATGTGACACTTTGTAACAATATGACGTTCAGGATGAAAAACTGGAACTTGATATGGACAGTTCCACGTACAGTATTGACAACCAATACAGCTATCATCATCATGAATAACTATACCATTGTCAATTTTAATGTAACTCTCAGTAGGACAACCTTGCAAACATGTAGCATCAACACAATGGTTACATCCCATAGAGTTAAATAGTTGAGATACTTCAGGAAACACTCCACTCTCAACTTCACCTACACGTCGCCACTTTATATCTGCTGGATTATTATTTTGCTCATTACATGCAACTTCACAACACTTACAACCAATACATTTAGTTGCATCAAAATGAAACCTATACTGCTCACCATCTTCTAACTTTGGTAAATCAATATCATAATTTCCACATTGCATACCAGTTTGTGCTTTATGATCTATGAACTGTTCCAATGGTGTTGACATTAACTAACCTCAAATAAAAATTTATATTTATTGTAGTAGAAATTTCTAAATATATAACAAAAATATGGTTAAAATTTATACTAAGATGAATGAAAACATAATAGGCATCTTAAGTAAAACTATACATATTTAATATCTCTTTTATAACACTAATATCGATTGTATATACCTATTTCTTATGAAGCTACAATTAAAAGATCTTTAACGGAGTTTTAAGTTTTATCAATCTCTCCTCCTAATGTAAATTTTAGGCATAAAATAGTCTTAACGACCGATGCCTTTGCCATAACCCATACCTCTACTACCTTTTCTATTAGATAATTGATGAATTTTAAATTCTTCAGCACCAATAAAGCCATTTTTATCTGTATCTATATCGCTAAACTGTGGAGAATTTACTGCATTTCTCATCATTCTACCGTCTTCTGATCTATCTTGCATACGTTTTTGATGAGCATAATCAAACTCAACTTTAGTTATTTGACCATCTTTATTTAAATCAAAGTCAGAAAATGATGGCATCATATTACCTTTCCATCCAGCAAATGCGCTAGTAACTATAAGAAACGCAATTAGTAACTTTTTCATAATATACTCCTTAGTATTCTAATACTATTATATTGTAACTAGTTTTTAAAATATATATAACTAAAGAGAACAAAGGAAATTTATAATGATAAGAAAAATTGTATCTTTAACGCTTGCATGGATGTTTTTAATCTCTTCAATAAGTGGAGTAATGCTTTTTATATCTCCTCCTGGTAGAGTTGCACACTGGACTGACTGGTCATTTTTAGGTTTTACTAAAACTCAATGGGATCATCTGCACACAGTAACTACACTTTTGATGATTATTGCTGTTATACTGCACCTTTATTACAACTGGAAGCCATTTACATCATATATGAAAGATAGTATAACAAAAGCCTTATCAACTACAAAAGAGTTGATACTTTCTATAGTATTTACAGCTATTATTGCACTTGGAGCAATCTTTGAGCTAGTTCCGTTCAATTTTATAATTAATACAGGTGATTATATTAGTGAAGATTGGGAAGTTACATATGGGTCACCGCCATATAATCATGCTGAGCTTGATACTCTTAAAACTTTTTGTAAAAAATTAAACATAAATTATAAAGTTGCAAAGTCTACCTTAGAAAAGAGTAACTTAACCCTTAAAGAGAGCCACTCACTTCTAAGAATTGCAACAGATAATAAAATAAGTCCACAAAAGATTTTTGAAATTATTACTTTTAAAACTAGTAAACAAAGTTTAATGCCAAGAGAAGGTAGTGGCATGGGTAAAAAAACACTTTCTCAAGTATGCGAGATTCGTGGTTTAAATCTAAAAAAAGTTCTTATAAAACTACGTAAAAATGGTATAGAAGCGAATGGCACAGATAAGTTTAAAATAATTGCACAAAAATATAAAATCACACCTATGAAACTTCTAGAAATAATTGAAGGGAGATAGCAAGTTGCAGTCACTTATACTAGGGAAGACATCTCTAAAAAGAGATGTCATAAACTAAAACCTACGACCCAAATTACAAGTGTCACCATCAGATATTTTAGTAATATTTTCAACATAAACTTTTTGTTGATCTGCAGTTAAAACATTGTACATCAACTTTTTATAGTCTGCTCTAAGTGTTACAGATGCATTTGAGATTGTATTAGCTGCACCAACAAAAGCATTTGTATCAAAAGTACCATTTTCTGTAGCTGCAATAGTTGGATTAGTGTATGTAGTTTTCAAGCTCTGAACAGATGTTCTAAGTTCACTACGTAATTGAGATAACTCATCTTGTTGTGAGCTACTAAGTTCAATACCATTATATGGTGAGCACACAGAATACTTCATCATTCCTCCACCCATCATACCTCTAGGCCCTGCTATCAATGCCGTTGTTGCTGCGATAGTAATAAGTCCTATCGTTATTTTTTTTAAGTCCATCTCATATCCTTAGTTTTGTTTTTACAAGAGAAGTATTACATAGGAGTGTTAGTGATGTGTTAGCTCTAAAAGTTATACCCAACTGATAATGAAACAAAATTCTCACTAGCAGAATAGCTTAACCCATACGCATAGTAACTAGCAATAAAAAAGTGTTCATCTAGTTCATAATAAAGATTTAACGAAATATTTTCAATTGTTTTTATCTCTTTATAAATACTATTTGAGTAATTGTAAGACAATCCAACATATGGCAATGTTTTAAAATGATAACCAGCACCTATAGTATAATCTTTTGTATTTTGATAAATAATATCATCTACATTACTATCTCTAATAATTGTATATCTGACTATGTTAAATAGTGAAAATTGTTCATATATATATTGTAACTCTAAACTTACACCATAATCAGTCGCCTCATTTTCTAGACCACTCTTATATGTAGGAAAAATGGCTTCAACACCTGAAGTTAGAATAAAATCATCTGCTATAAAAAAGCGATAGTAAATACCTAAAATTGTGTCATTAAAACCATCATCTTCATCATTTTTATATGTAGAAGTAGATACAAATGCTGTGAAATTTTTATAATTATAATCTATCTGGTAACTCTTGTAAACTGTATTGTCCACATCAAATGTATTTTGATCAAGCTGACTAAATGCCATTCCTATAACAACATCGAATTTATGCATTGGCAAAAGTGATTTTATACTACACCCTGAAGCATCAACAAGGTCACTAAATAGAGTATCTGGACAGTTGTCATTTACATCTAAAACGCCATCAAAATCACTATCAATAGATGCAAAAATTAGTTTTGAAAATAATAAAAATAGAGCTAAATATTTCATCTAACGATTATGCATCGGTCGGTTACTTTTATGATGGTTTTTACCAATTCCAAAAGGAGACAACTTTTTATCATTTTGATGTTGAAACCTACCATTTTGTTTCATTTTATCTATCAAAATTTTAGGACGTTGTTTTATATGATTTACAATGCCAACTCCATTTTTAGCAGTAGAATCCTTTCGAAGTTTCATTATAGCTTGTTTGCGTTCACTAATATTCATTGAAGAGATGCGCTTTTTGAGTGCATTCATTAGTTTATAACGATTTTCTGGACTAGATTGTTGAACAGTTAGTATCTCTTCATCTATAGTCATTGCTGATGCATAAAGTGATAAAATGAAAGTTAAAAATAGTAATATTTTCACACCAGACTCCTTTGATGATTACATTGTTTCATAAAAGTGTTAGTCTTTTGTTAGTCTTGAAAGATTTAAGGTAAATACACTACCCTCACCTACTTCACTATTTAATGAGATAGTAATACCTAAAGTATCACATAACTTTTTTACAATGTGAAGACCAATACCAACACCTTTAGTATTTTCAGTATAAAAGCGTTTAAAAACTTTACTGCTATCTCTTATACCACTACCTGTATCTGCAATAACGAGGTTTTTATCTTGAAATTTTATAGTAACTAAACCATTATCACGGTTATATTTTGCAGCATTTGTAAGCAAATTATCAACAATTCTATCAATTGCATCACGATTTGTATTTAATTGTAATGAATACATATCTTGTTTAAATACTATATCTGGATAAATTTTCCTAACCATATCAACACGTGTCTCTATTAATGGCATTAAATCAAAAATTTCTTCTGCTGATGCATGTTCGTCGAGATAAGCACGTAAATTATTTTGTAAAGATAAAATTTTCTCTACACTCTGTTCAATACGCTCAAGCTTTCTATTTTTCCCATACTCTTTAATTAAAAGACTCGCATTTAGTCTAAGACTTGATAGTGGAGTATTAACATCATGTAAAATATCTCTAACAAACTCTTTTGTTAAACGTAAAGCACTCCGCAGTGGATAAATAGCATATAGTGAAAATAGTATAGATAGGATTGCAATAACTATTAAAACTACAACAAACTCTTTAATCAGTTCAACTTCTATTTTATGTAAATCTTTTTCATACTCTTTTATTGAGTATGAAAACTTAAGCACAAACTGTTCACTTTTTGAAATAGGAAAATATGAATATATTTCACTCTCATTATCAAGCAATCTATATAAGTAATCATCATTAATCTCTTCAAAATCAATACTAAATTGCTCACACTTTAAATCAAAACTACATAGTCTCATTTGTGAATAAATCTGCTCATTCAAAACAGTTTTCTCTTTTCCATAATTTGCATAATAGAGTGACGATGCTAATAGACTAAGAGATATAAAAAATAGAACAAAACTTTTAGCAAATGACTCAAGTTCAATTCTGTTCAAGCATATACCCTACACCACGAATATTTTTTATATTAAACCCAGTATTTTGCTTTAATTTATTTAGAGCAACACGTAGAGCAGTAGAAGACGGATGTTCCATACACTCTAGCATCTCTTCTTTTGATACAATCTCATTTTGGCGTCTAATAAATAGGTCAAAAAGTAAAAATTGAACCTCTCCAAACTGTAATATCTTTTTATCTTTTCTGACCTCTTTACTTGTTGGATCATACTCTATATCTTCATATATAATCTTTTGTTGCAATGAGCCTATTTTTGCATTAATACGAATCATAAGTTCTTGTGGGAAAAATGGTTTTTTTATATAATCAAATGCACCTGCTCTAAATCCATGGGAGATACTCTCAAGATCAACACGAGCACTCATAAAAAGTGCAGGAGTAGCATCTTTTGCACTTCGCAGTGATTCTAAAAGTTCAAAACCATTTAAAAATGGAACATTTACATCAAAAAGATAAAGAGCATAAATTACATCATAACTTAGTTCAGCAGCACTCTCTCCATCTTTTGCCCAGTCAACACTATAACCCTCATCTTGCAACATTTCAACTATGGTTTCCCCTAGTACATTGTCATCTTCAAGGAGTAATATTTTTTTCATAAGAGGATATTTTATCAGAAGATAATGATAATAACAATAGACTTCTTATAGAACTAGAATAATATAGAACTACTTTAAGTCCTATTAGACTAAAATTGCACATCAATTTCAAAGGAGCTATTTATTATGGCACTTAAATTAATATTAACA
>Ga0316206_1001179_pt1 | contig 25350 bp, 21 predicted proteins | sample 6monthpyrite_MG_FD_204942 | JGI IMG/M metagenome (GOLD analysis project Ga0316206, IMG submission 204942) | Microbial mat bacterial communities from mineral coupon in-situ incubated in ocean water Damariscotta River, Maine, United States -... | ecosystem: Environmental > Aquatic > Marine >... | reverse complement strand
CAGATAGCTAGGCTTATATGAAGTTATACTTCTATCTTTATAATATACATCTCTATTTTCTAATAATGATTGAGAAATAAGTATATTATCAAGTGCTTCTTTTTTCCCTCTAAATATATAGGAAAATCTTTCGTCTTCTGTTGTATCATACCAAAGGTTATAAAAGTCATATTCTTTATATTTCGTTTTTGAAGCTAGTGTAGTTTGTTCTATTGTTTTTAGTACATGGTTGATTCCCGTTTTTCCATTTGTATCATTAAGCTTTCTTTTTCTTTGAAACTTTTTATACTCTTCATAGTCTGAGTTAAAATCACCTACTAAAATTATATTTTTATTATAACCTATCTGTTTAATTCTTTTAAGAAGTATTTTTGCTGAGATTATACGTTTACTTTCTGCTCCACTTTTTGCTTTCCAATGATTCGCAAATAAATATATATCTTTATTGTCTATTTTAAATTTAGCCTCTAAAATATTTCTGTATTTGTATGAGGCTGTAACACTAAGCTCTTTTGCATATACAAAAGGTATCTTACTTAATATTGCTACTTTAACAGTTGTATTTTTACTATCTGCAATTTTATAGTACTGATAATATAGACCTTTTTGTTTGAGCACAAACCTCAAATCTTTTAATGCCCCAAGAGATTCTATCTCCTCTAGTGCTATAATATCTGCATTTATATCTTTGATAACTTTAGATATATTCTCAAGTTTTATATTATAGGTTCTTTGGTTCCATTTTGAAGGACCATTAGGAATATATTCTGGGTATTCATTTCCAATTTTTTGTAAATCAAATAAGTTTTCAACATTATATGTAGCTATTGTCAATATTTCATCTCCAAAAATAAAAGTAATATACAAAAGTAAAAGGAGAAAAATCTTCACTCTTTTATGCCGTTTAACCTTAATAAGTTATCAGGATTTGGCTCTCTTTGCATGAGAGAATAAAAGAGTTCCTGCATACTTTTTGAACCTCCTCCACTCAGTACAATATCTAAATAACCTTTAGCAGTCTGTGAGTTAAATATACCCTCATCAACAACATTGAAATACGCATCTGCACTTAAAACTTCAGCCCATTTATAGCTGTAATATCCAGCAGCATAACCACCGGAAAAGATATGTGAAAAGCCATTTTGAAATTTATTGTAACTAGGTGATTTAATGAGCGCCGTTTCTTCTCTGATGCTGTCGAGTAAATTTTGTACATCATCTCCCTGATATAATTTTGCGTGAAGAGCAAAGTCAAATATAGAAAATTCTAATTGCCTTAACATGCCAAGAGCAGATAAAAAGTTTTTGCTTCTTACAAGTTTGTCTATCATCTCATCCGATATTATTTTTCCAGTTTTGTAGTGTGAGGCAAAGAGTTTTAATACCTCAGGTTCATAAGCAAAGTTTTCCAAAAATTGTGATGGAAATTCAACTGCATCCCACTCAACTCCATGTACGCCGCTTACTTCATTTTCATTCACATTACTTAGCAAGTGATGGATTACATGCCCCATTTCGTGGAAAAGTGTTACCACATCATCATGTCTTAAAAGTGAGGGAGTCTTATCTGTTGAAGCTGGAAAATTACAAACTATGAAAGCTGAAGCTAATTGTTCATCCCCCTGTTCATCTATGTAGTGTGTTTGCCAATTGTGCATCCATGCACCACCACTTTTTCCTTTTCTTGCTTCTAAATCAAGATAAAGTCTGGCTTTTAACTTTTTATTTATATATAAATCATAAGCAGATGCTTTTTCATTCCATAAAGATTCACCTATTTTTTTAAACTCTATACCAAACAATTTATTTAAAAAGTTAAACATTCCATTTATAACACTTTTTTGTTCGAAATAAGGGCGATATAGTTCCTCGTCAAAATCATATTGCTCTTTTTTTAGAAGTTCACTATAGTAAGCAGTATCAAAGCTTTGTAACGGTTTTTTACTCATTTTTTGTAAAACTTCAAGTTCCTCTTTTGCTTGATTCTTTGATTTTTGTACCAATGTATGTAAAAATTCAAGTACTTTCTCTTCACTGGGAGCCATTTTACTTGCTATTGAATAAGCAGCAAAATTTTGAAATCCCAAAAGTCTACTCATCTCATTTTTGAGTAATAATAACTCATCAATTATTTCTGCATTCTGTGGAGATCTTGTTACATACGCTCTGTAAAGCTCCTCTCTTATTTTTTCATTTTTTCCATACGTCATATAAGCTATGTAGGAAGGCATTTGGAGTGTAAATCTGTATTTTGCTACTCCATTCTCTTCAAACTTTGCAGTTTGAATATCGCTTTGAGGCAATCCTTCTATATCTTTTTCATCAGTTATTATGTACTCATATTCATTTGTTGCATCTAAAAGATTTTGGGAGAAATTATTTGATAACTCACTTTTTCTTATATTTATCTCTTGCAATCTTGCTTTTGTTTTTTTATCCAAATGAGCGCCACTGAGTTCAAAATGTAAAATATTTAAGTCTAAAACTCTATTTTGTTCGTAGTTTAGGGCTTGTTCTTCATTTTGTTTAATCTTTTTATATGCTTTATATATCTCTAGATTTTGTGAAATTTTTGTAGAATATTCTGTTATTATCGGTAAAGATTCAGCATAGATTTTTTGAGTTTCATCTGTGTTATTTACTGAATTTATATGTGATAGAGGTGTGAAAAATTGGTCTAAATTTTCTTCCATTATCTGCATAGGTTTTACAAAGTTATCATAGGTCTTATTTTCAACTTTTAACAGCGTTTCTATTTGTGTATTATTCTCTTGGAGTTTAGTGTTTAACTCTTGTATGAATGTACTTAGGTTGATTTTAAATTCTAAAAATTGTTTCATTTTTTTATTCCTTTTTCTTATATTTTATATTAAAAAAGAGCAATTATCCCTAAAATTTGCAAGTAAATTTAGTCTTCTTCTCTTTGTTGTTTTATAGCTCCAAACTTATTAATTAAAATATCATCATATTTATCTGAATATTTCAGGAGATTGTTAAATGCAATTTTACCCTCTTTTAGCGTTAATGAAGAATCAACTATCAAATACGATAGATATATATTGTTTTCATTGATAGAAAATTGCAAATAAGATAGTTTATTATTCTCTTTTAACAAGTAGTCATAAATACTATCAACATTTTCTTGAGGTATGCCACACAATTTTGAGTCACCTATTATTATCCCGTTTTCATAGTAGTTTATATCAACTCTTGCACTTCCATGATCTATTCTCCAAGATGCCTGACTTCTTCTGGAGAGAGTTACATTTATGTCTAAAGAGCTTAAAATATCTTCAACCATTTTTGATGCGCCGGTAGCTCTGTAACCTTTTCTTCTTAGCTTTGCAATTTCGAGCTTAATCCCACATATAGGACAATAATCATTTCTTATGTCTTCTTCTTTTATCAAATTTTTACAAGAGTTACATTTGGTGATATTATCTCTGTTTAACTCCTTAAACATCTCTATAGCTTCTTGAACATAAAAATACGGCAGAGCGAATCCAAGATTATTGGAGTTTTGTATGATAAAAGTATTTACCCCGATAACATCGCCATCTGTATTTAAAAGTGGACCCCCACTATTTCCCGGATTTATTGCTGCATCTATCTGTATATATTCCAATTCACCTTGAAGTCTTGAAGCACGTGACACTATCCCTTCAGTTGCTGTGTAGTTAAGCCCATATGGATGCCCAATTGCTATTGTTGTATCTCCATTTTCTACATTTTTTGTCGATAGTTTTAATTCTACTTTTGGTTTTTCTAATTCAAATTTAATAAAAGCCAAATCATAATATGGGTCATCATATACAACTTTGGCGATACTTCTTTTTAGGTTTTTTGCAGAAATAACAACTTCTTTAAGTCCACCTACTACATGTGAGTTTGTTATAATGAGGTCATTTATTACAAAACCGCTTCCACTACCATAAGGTGTCATAATCTGTATAATATTTTCTATATATATTTCAAGTATGGCTTGGGTATTCATGATACATTCTCAAAATTTAGATCTTTTAACTGTAGATAAAAGCTATTGCTAAATTCATTCAGAGTTGAGAAATTCAATTTTTCACCGAATGGTTTTAGTAATTTATAGCGACTTTTGTATGGTGAAATAATCTCTTCTATTCTTGAGATAATTGTTTTTTTTGAGAATGATGACTTTTCTTCGTTATAAAGTATATTATAATCAAATTTTTTAAAAAAACTTGGATTTTGAATTTCTACAAGCATATGAAGCAAACTTCTTGTTACGGGATGAATGCCATAATTATAGAGAATGTAAAAAGCAATATACTTGTATAGTAATGGAATAATCTGATTGTATCTGTTGTTTTTATACCATCTTATTTTTGATAAGGATTCAGTTATGAAGATACTGATTTCTTCATGTGATGTTCTCTCTGTTGGATTAAAAGTGTATTTGGCATCATAGAAATTTGTGCTAAATTCTTGATAATGCATCTCTCTTAATTCTTGAATATAATCTTTTAATTCTTCATTTTTTGCTTCTGTGAGAGAATTTTCATCATTAAAGTATTCTTGAACTTTTTTACTTATTTTTTGATAGATGTTATACTTTGGTACTACGAGGTAGTCTATTTTAAAAAGAAGATACAGCAATGCAAATGACTGCATTCCAGCGTTATCGTTGGATGGAAAAGTATTTATTTTTTCTCGTAGTTCATCTATCCATATGTGTAAAAAATCATATTTTATCTGTAATTCATTTTCATCAATAGGTGTTAAGTGCCCAATATCTTCTATGACTACATCCGGAAATTCATTTCTTACATATTCTTTGTCAAAATCAGCATTTAATGCCATTTCACGAATAGGAAAAAATATTTTTTGTGGGCTCATTGTAATGTTGTTAAAATAGAGTTTTAATTTTATAAATGTTTCATCACTAAAATAATAAGCGTATGTTAATTGATAATTTCTTTCTAGAATATATCTTTTTAAAGCTACATGTGCAGATTTTTTTTTAGTTAATATAACTTCGGCATATAAATTATCTTCAGTGACATAGCCTATTACTCGCGCAGTTCCCTGGTAGATTTCAAAATTAAGTTTATTTTCTTTTATTTGAGTTGTAATATTAAAATTTGAAGTTTTATTGGAGAAATTTTCAAGTGATCTTAGAAAATACTCATAAGCGTTTAAAATATCTTTTTTTTCAAACGCCTCATAAGATTTATTAAAAAGTTCTTCTTCATTTGGAGAAATATTAGCATTTATACCCCGTCCAAATTTATGTTTTTGTTGTGTTTTTGATTCAAAAAAGTTTAACCAATCCATGTACTCACTTTATATATAGCCATCCTAAAACAAACTCATGCATATCAACGATTCAAAAAATGTGCAATAACAAGGTGGAAAGTCGCATGAGCTACTAGTAGCTTAAAGATTTTCCAACGAAGTCTAAGTATACATTTTTCTAATCGTCCTACGGATAAGTCATAAAGAGGCAATTTGCAAAGCATCTCAGCTTTTTATGACCTACTGGTACGCGTTAGTTTGATTTAGGATGTCTCTAATAGATTCTTTAATTTATAGTTATAATTATAATGAAAATATACTTATAATATGACAATACAATAGTTTATCCCGAATTATGCAGTAGAAAATTACAAAATTCATTCATCATTGCACTGGGGGCATTCATTAAAAATTTACACCACCAATAAGGTGGCTTAAAAGTTTAAACGTTAAACCCATTGAGCTGTGTTAGCCGCATAAGGCACCAAAAAAAGAACGGTAGTTTTATTAAGAGTAAACTTTATGTTCCAAAGCAATATTAAAGACATTTTTAAGTATAATTCGCGGATTTTATATACAAGGTGTATCATGGCTAACAAACGCGTTTTAGTTAAGTTTTCGGGTGAAGCTCTTGCTGGTGAAGCAGGTCATGGGATTGACACACAGATATTGAAATATATTGCTCAAGAAATTAAGTCGTTGGTTGGTGCTGGCATAGAGGTTGGTATTGTTATCGGTGGGGGTAATATTATTCGTGGCGTGGCTGCTGCTAAAGATGGTATAATTAAAAGAACTTCGGCTGACTATATGGGCATGTTGGCAACGGTCATAAACGGTGTTGCTATGCAGGAAGCTTGCGAGCATGAGGGTCTTGAAGTTCGTATGCAAACAGCTATTAAGATGGAACAGATTGCTGAGCCATATATCAATCGTAAGGCGGTTCGTCATTTAGAAAAAGGTCGCGTCGTTATTTTTGCAGCAGGTACCGGTAATCCATATTTTACTACGGATACGGCTGCTACGCTTAGAGCAGTTGAAATAGGTGCTGAAGTCATTATAAAAGCTACTAAAGTTGATGGTGTATACGATAGAGATCCCTCAAAATTTAGTGATGCAATAAAATTATCAGAGTTAACATATGAGCAAGCGCTCAATGATGATATTAAAGTTATGGATGATACATCTATTGCTTTAGCAAAAGATAATTCATTACCGATTATTGTGTGCGATATGTCAAAAGAAGGTAACCTACTAGATATTTTGAATGGCAATATGCAAAATTGCTCGATAGTAAGATAAAGGAAAATTATGAGAATAGAACAATTAACAGCAAAAATTTTAGATGCAAATCCAAATATGGATAATTACCAGTTGGCGATTGCAGTGGCAAAAAGATCTGATCAACTTTTAAATGGTGCTCCGAGTAAGTTAAATATTGATTCAAAAAACATAAAAGTAGCTGATGTAGCTCTTATGGAAATAGCTGAAGGCCTTGTAGTTGTTAAAGGCTTCATAGATACAGAGAAATAATCCTTTGTCTTTGAGTCAAGTAGATGTTGAAAAAGTAAAACATATACATGATATTGACCAAGCAACTGCATACCTTTTTTCACATATTACCCCAAGTGATGAACTAAAAAAAGCACTAGAATATTCTACTAATGCGCATAAAGATCAATTTAGAAAGAGTGGTGAACCTTATATTGTACATCCAATATTAGTTGCAAGTATAGTTTCATCCGTCACAAACGATGAGGCTATGGCAATTGCGGCACTTTTACATGACATAGTTGAAGACACGTTAGTTGGCATTGACGAGGTGCAAAATTTGTTTGGGGAAGATGTTGCACATTTAGTTGATGGATTGACTAAAATAGTGAGCATTAGAGATGCAGAATTAGTTCCCTCAAGCTCTGATGAGAAGCTTGTTATCTCAGCACTTTCATTTAGAAAGATGCTTTTAGCCAGTATAAAAGATGTAAGAGTTTTAGTTGTCAAACTTTGTGATCGACTTCATAATATGCTGACATTAGATGCGCTTCCAGAACACAAACAAAAAAGAATTTCAGAAGAAACACTTGTTGTTTACGCGCCAGTTGCCCACCGTTTAGGTATCTCTTTTTTAAAAAATATATTAGAAGATTTAAGTTTCTCATATCTTTTCAAAGAAGATAAACATCATATAGATAATTATCTTGATACGAATTATCATTCAATAGAAATGAAACTCAATGAGTTTAAACAATCTATCCATAGGCTTCTCGTAAAAAATGGATTCCATGAGGATGAGTTTGAAATTTTAAGCCGTGTTAAACACCGCTATTCTATTTATTTAAAAATGCAAAGAAAAGGAATAGGGATAGATGAAGTTCTTGACCTTTTGGCTGTTAGAATACTTACTACAGATCCTGTAAAATGCTACAATATACTGGGTATTATACATCTGAATTTTCAACCTCTTTCATCAAGGTTTAAAGACTATATTGCTGTTGCAAAGGACAACGGTTATCAAACCATACACACTAGCGTATTTTATAAAACAGCAATATTTGAAGTTCAAATAAGAACTTATGAGATGCATAAAACTGCTGAGCTTGGTGTTGCAGCACATTGGAAATACAAAAGTGGTGGAAATAATATCAAACTTGACTGGCTTAATAATCTTGGTTTTCAAAATGAGTCTGTAGAAGATTTTTATGCTCTTATAAAAAATGATTTATATACTGAGGATATTGTTGTTTTTTCGCCAAAAGGTGAGGCTTTTACTCTTCCACGTGGTGCCCTCGTTCTTGACTACGCTTATGCAATTCATACCGCAGTCGGAAATAAAGCAAAATCTGCTCTTGTTAATAAAACCAAAACTTCACTTATTGCTGAGCTCAATAATGGTGATATTGTTAAAATAGTCACATCCGATAAAGTTATAACAAGATGTAGTTGGGTGGACGCAGTAAAAACATCTAAGGCTAAAACAAGTATAAAACTTAATTGTAATGCACGAATAAAAGATATAAATATAAAGTCAAGTGCAAATATCGTTGCAACTACTATGGGATTAAACCATGCAAGAGTAGAGGAATGGCTGACTTCAAACAATAGCGAGCAGCGCCATAGAATTACATATGATATAGAACAATTACGTGAAATTATTTCTAAGTATACTGCTGAAATTGGTAATAATAATAGATTTAAAGGTTTTTTGTCAAGAAATAAATTTAAATTAAAGCCGTACACTTTCTCCGGTATTAGAATATTTAGTACATCCGCGATTAGTAACGTTGTTTTTGACTATTGTTGTCATCCCAAGTCTGGTGATGAAATTATGGGTTTTTTAGAAAAAGGGAGAGTACATGTGCACCATAAAATGTGCGCAAATGCCGGTAAAAAACTGGAACTCCATGAATCTATGGTATTTGTTAAATGGATAGAAGAAAATATTTACCATTACAATTTAATAGTATCTCTTCATAATGAAAAAGGTGCATTGGCAAACTTTTTGTTGTATTTAGTAAAGTTAAACATAGATATCAATTCAATAGAATTGGGCAAAGATAAAAGTGATTATGTGAAATATTGTGAACTTAGTTTTGAAACAAAAGATGCAGATATCGCTGCTCTTCGTTCTAAACTTGAACAAAAAATTAAAGTTATACATCTGGTTCGAACAGATGATGCCTATAAAAATTAACAATTAGTGAGGATTCGAAATGTTAGAAGAAGCGTTAAGAGAGATACAAAGAGGTAGTGTAGAGATTATAGATAAGCAAAGAGTTGAAAAATTATTAAAAGCATATTTTGATGAAGGGAAGACTTATACTGTAAAAGCCGGTTTTGATCCAACTGCACCGGATTTGCATCTTGGACACACTGTTCTTTTACAAAAACTTGCGACATTTCAAAAATATGGTGCGAAAATTCAATTTCTTATAGGTGATTTTACCGCTCAAATTGGTGATCCTACAGGTAAAAGTATTACAAGAAAAACTCTAAGTGCATCACAAATTCAAGAAAATGCAAAAAGTTATAAAGAGCAAGTTTTTAAAATTTTAAATCCAGAAAAAACAGAGGTTGTATTTAACTCAGAGTGGATAAATCCTCTTGGTGTTTCAGGAATGCTTTCTCTAACAACAACTTACAATGTTGCAAGAATGTTGGAGCGAGATGATTTTGATAAAAGATATAAAAGTGGAGTAAGTATTTCTATTAGTGAATTCATTTATCCTTTGTTGCAGGGTTACGATAGTGTTCATCTTCAAAGTGATATAGAGATAGGTGGAACTGACCAAAAATTTAATCTTTTAATGGGCAGACATTTACAGCGTGCTTATGAGATAGGAAAAGAGCAGTCAGTTTTAATGATGCCTATTTTAGAAGGGCTTGATGGTGTACAAAAAATGAGTAAATCTCTAGATAATTACATCGGTGTGGCAGATGAACCAAACGATATGTTTGGAAAAATTTTAAGTGTATCTGATGAACTTATGTGGAGATATTATGAGCTATTAAGTACAAAATCATTGGATAAAATATCAGAGTTAAAAATAAGTGTAGAGAATGGGTCTGCTCATCCTAAAACAGTTAAAGAAGAACTTGCAATTGAAATCGTAACACGCTTTCATACGTTTGAACTTGCAGTAGAAGCAAAAGCAGAGTTCCAAAGAGTTCATTCAAACAGTCAAATTCCAACAGATATTGATGACTTTTGTTTAGATGGGGAGACGTGGATTGCTAAAGCCTTAGTGGAATGTAAAATTTCTCCATCAACGTCACAAGCTAGAAGAGATATTAAGCAAGGTGCTGTTAAAATAAACCAAGTAAAAGTATCTGATGAACAGTTGCAACTACCTGCGGGTGAATATGTGCTGCAAGTAGGAAAAAGAAAATTTGCGAAATTGAAGGTTAACTAATGAACTTTGAGTCTTTAAAAATCGGTAAATATACAATACAAATGCCTATAGTTCAGGGTGGAATGGGTGTTGGTATTAGTTGGGATAAACTAGCTGGAACGGTCTCAAATGAGGGTGGTCTTGGTGTAATTAGTGCAGTTGGTACTGGTTATTATGAGGATAAAGTTTATTCAAAAAAGTTAGTTGCTGATAGACCTTTAAGCGAAGCAAATTTTTATTCAAAAGACGGTTTTACTGCAATCATTAACAATGCGAGAAAGATATGTGATGATAAGCCTCTTGCTGCTAATATTTTGTATGCAATTAATGACTATGGTAGAGTTGTAACTGATGCATGTGAAGCTGGAATTGACATAATTATTACAGGAGCAGGTCTTCCAACAAATATGCCCGAATTTACTGCTGATTATCCGGATGTGGCACTTGTACCGATTGTTTCATCTGCAAAAGCATTAAAAATTATATGCAAAAGATGGCAAAAAAGATATAACAGGCTTCCAGATGCCGTCATTTTAGAAGGTCCAAAAAGTGGTGGACACCAAGGTTTCACTTATGAGCAATGCGCTTTACCTGAAAATCAATTAGAAAACCTTGTTAAACCCGTTGTGGAAGAGGCTGCATTGTGGGGAAATATTCCTGTTATAGCTGCTGGTGGTGTGTGGGATAAAGATGATATCGAAGAGATGGTGGAGCTCGGTGCAAAAGGTGTGCAAATGGGTACCCGTTTTATTGGAACACACGAATGTGATGCTCATCCTAATCTCAAAAAAGTTCTCTTGAATGCTAAAAAAGAAGATATTCAACTTATGGCATCACCTGTTGGTTATCCTGCCCGTGGTGTTGTGACTAATCTTACAAGACTTGTTGAAAAAAGAGAAGGTCCTGCGATTAAATGTATTTCAAACTGTGTTGCTCCTTGTAATCGCGGGGTAGAAGCTAAGGCAGTTGGCTTTTGTATCGCAGACAGGTTAAGTGATGCATATAACGGAAATGTTGAATTTGGTTTATTTTTCTCAGGTTCGAATGGTTATAGGTTGAATGAGATTATTTCGGTAAAAGAGTTACTAAAAAAACTAACGCAGGGCGAATAATTAATTGATGTTCCGCTGGATAGTCATACTTTTTATTTTTGTATACTCTCTTCATGCTTTGGGTAATGAAGATATTTTAAAACGTGCTGATAACTTGATGAATAATTCAAGTAAGAGTAATCAGTTTCGTGCATATAATGATTATAAAAATTTATATCTTCAATCTCTTGTTTCGGAAAATACTGAACTTAAAATCAAGTCTTTGCAAGGCATTATAAAGAGTGGGAAAAATCTTAAGATTGATGTTTCTCACTACAAAAAAGAACTCGTAAAATTAAAATCACTTAAAAATAATAAAGCTATAAAATATAAACCAAAAATAACGACCACAACTCAAAAGATAAAGCTTCAATCTTTACATAAACTTAAATCAATTAACATAAAATATAATAAACTTATTTTAAAATTTGACAATAAATTAACATCAGATCAACTCAACTACTTTACTCTTTATAATGCCACGCACAAAAGATATAAATATGTCTTTGATATTTATAATGCTGTTCTTACAGAGTCAAAAAGTCTTAAAAAAAAGGGTATAACTAGAATTAAGCTTGCTCAATATAATTCAAATACTCTAAGATTAGTAATAGAAAATACTAAAAAACTGAATATTACATTTGTGCAAAAGGATAATAAATTAGTAGTTAGTTTTTTATTGAAATCTGATAAAAGCGAATTTAAAAAAGTTAAAAAAGAACATATCACTCCAACAAGAATGGATAGAGACAAAATTATTGTAATAGATGCAGGTCATGGCGGCAAAGATCCCGGCGCAATTGGCTATAAAAGATATAGAGAAAAAGTGGTGGTTTTAGATATTGCAAAGAATTTAAAAACTATTTTAAATGCACGAGGTTATACAGTCTACATGACAAGAGATACAGACAAATTTATAAAACTAATAAATAGAACTAAATATGCTAATAAAAAAGATGCAGATATTTTTGTGAGTATACATGCAAATGCTGTTGAAAAAAAGGATGCTAAACGGGTTTGCGGAGTGGAATGTTATTTCTTGTCTCCTTCACGTTCAAACAGAGCAGAAAAAGTTGCGGCGAAAGAAAATTCTGCTGATATGAGTCTTATGAACATATATGGGAAACAAAGCTTCTTGAATGTATTAAATCATCATAAGATAATATCATCAAATAAACTAGCAATAGATTTACAAAGAGGAATCTTAGGTACTTTAAACAAGAACTATAAAGATGTAAAAGATGCCGGAGTGAGAGAAGGTCCATTTTGGATTTTAGTTGGCGCGCAAATGCCCGCTGTCTTAGTCGAGGTCGGTTTTATATCCAATCCTACTGAGGCTAAAAGATTAGTAAATACAAAATATCAGAAAAAATTTGCCTTGGGTATAGCAAATGGAATCGAGAGATACTTTATAAATAATTAATAACCCAAATTATGCATCTCAGATTAAGACTCTTTTTTATACTCTAAATTGCCTGCGACAGATTCTTTATTATTGATTAGCTGTTCTATTTGTTGTTTAACTTTGTCATAACGATATTGTTCTTTAAATCCCATAATTCTACCACCGGAAGCATTTGGATGTCCACCGCCATTTACCCATTCTTTAGATATTTGAGATACGCTCACTTGATTGTTCGCTCGTAAGCTGATAGCACCACGATAGCTTACATCAACAATGAAATCATACTCAGGATAAGCAACTAAGAATCCATTGCCAACTATAGAAGTATTCCCAACACCATAACTTAAATAGCCTCTATAACCTTTATAGTAAATAGTATTTGTATCTTTCATTTGACCTAATAAATTCACCACATATTTGGTGGCTAAATTATCTAAAGTGTCATTTTTGTCTGTTTTGAAAAATTCTTTTTTAAGAGTGTGTATATTTTCATCGAGCAATATATTTGCGTTCTTTTCATCTAAAAATTTTGTAGCTTCAAGCAGTAGTGATAATTTATAGTTTGTATCTTCTTTAGCAAACATAACACGGTTAAGTTCTCTTGTCTCTGTTACAAGTCTCATACAAACTTTTCCATATTCAAAATTATCATGCTCCTCTTTTATCCATAAGTCTACAGCATTCACAACATTTACATATTTATTCATCCAAGCCGGTTCATTAAACTCAAAATTTTCTTTTACATAATCATAAGTTATTTTTGTAGCACATCTTTGTGTGTCAAGGAAATACCAAGCATATTTTTTTGCGCTTTCTTCACCGCTACCATGATGGTCAAGCAAAATGAGTTTTATATCTTTGTTGTTATCGTTGAGCTTAATTACTTCTCCATTGAGCCATCTTGATTCGTCGGCGGTCAGGTTAAGGTCTGTAATTAAAATAATGGCGCTCTTATTATTTTTGTTTATATTTTCTAAAATTAAATCAAGCTTTGATTTAACCTCTGCCCCATAGTTTGCATTATAGTTTGTAATTTGATATGGGGTATATTTCATAACTAATTGACAGCTATACCCATCAAGATCTATGTGAGAGAGGTGGTGTATTGTTTCTTGCATTTTTTTCCTTTTTGGTACTAAATACCGGTCCCTAGAGGCTAAAGCCTAATGGGTTATTGTATTGCTATTGAGCCCATGACTTCAAATGTAGCACTTGAATCTATCTCAGCGTGTGAAAGTGTAACTACGTCAAGAGAAAATCGCTCGAAAATCTCAGCTACGGCACGACGGAGTTGTGGGTCTACAATAACCACAACAGGGGAGACTCCTTTTTGTAATAGTTCAGCGGCTTTAGCGCTTGTTGCTTGTATAAGAGCGTTTATCTCACCGACATTTAGTAATAAATTTCTAACACCATCTTGCTCTTTTGATTTTTCCAGCATCATCTGCTCAGATTTTGTATCAAAAGTGAGCAGGCGTATTACTCCATCATCAGAAGAATACATTTGCGTAATAACACGAGCAAGTTTTGCTCTAACCTGTTCTGTTATAACATCAACATTTTTTGTGTACTCAGCAATATCTGCGATAGTTTCTAAAATTGTCAACATATCCTTAAGAGGAATTTTCTCATGTAAGAGAGCTTTTAATATTCTTTGGATTAAGCCGATACTTGCAACTTTTTGTACATCATCCACAATAATAGGAAAGTCGGTTTTAATTTTGTCGATAAGAGTTTGGACTTCTTGACGAGTAAGTAAATCTTCTGCATTTCTTTTTATTAATTCACTCATGTGTGTTGATATCACAGTAGCCGGGTCAACAACTGTGTAGCCGTTAATTATTGCATCTTCTTTTTGATTAGCATTAATCCACAAAGCGTCAAGTCCAAACGCGGGTTCTTTTGTTGGTTCACCTTCAAGTTCACCTGTAGCCATTCCGCTATCCATAGCTAAAAATTTATCGGGCACAATAGAACCTTCTCCAACAGGAATCCCTTTTAGAAGTATTTGATACTGCTGAGGTTTTAGGTGAAGATTATCTCTAATTCTAACCTGAGGCATTAAAAATCCATAATCGCTGGCTATTTTTCTTCTCATAGAACGGATTCTCTCCAGTAAGTCTCCACCTTGGGAATTATCTGCTAGGCGGATAAGCTGGTAGCCAAGAGTAAGCTCCAACATCTCTACTTTTAAAATATCTTCCAATGCTGTTTCTTCTTCTTTGGCTATCTCTTCGCTTGATTTTTGTGGTTTTTTTGCACTTTTTTCTTCCTCTTCTTGAGCTGGAGTTTTTTTAGCTAAGATACCTTCAACATTTAAGATACTAAGCTCACCTCTGTCGTACTTATAAATTGCCCAGCCAAGTAACGCAAATATAATTCCAACAAAACCCATAGAAGCTGTAGGTAACCCCGGAACAAGTGCAAATAAAATCATGATAAAACCAACAATCATCATGATCTTCGCATTTCCCATTATTTGGTTGATTGTGCCCTCTGCAAAGTTGTCCCCATCACTTGAAGAACGGGTTATCATAATACCGGTTGCTGTTGAGATTATAAGAGCAGGAATTTGACCAACCAAGCCATCTCCAATGGTAAGTAATGTAAAAGTAGATGCACTATCGCCCACTGTCATTTCATGTTGAAACACACCAATCAAGAAACCTCCAATAATGTTAATAAGAGTAATGATAATACCGGCTACAGCATCACCTTTTACAAATTTACTAGAACCATCCATAGCTCCATAAAAGTTTGCGTCTTGAAGTATTCCGGCACGTCTGCTTTTTGCTTCTGCATCATCTATAAGCCCTGCATTTAAGTCTGCATCAACAGCCATTTGTTTACCGGGCATAGAGTCTAGAGTAAAACGAGCCGCGACTTCTGCAACTCTGGTCGAACCTTTTGTTATAACCATAAAATTGATAAGAACCAGAATTGAAAATACTATGATACCAATAACAAAATTTCCACCAACAACAAAATTACCAAAGCTACTAATGATATCACTTACAGCGCCGGCACCTTCATTTCCGTGACTGAGTATCATCCTTGTTGTTGCAACATTTAGGGACAACCTAAACAGGGTGATTATTAAGATTAGAGTTGGAAAAGTTGTTAAATCTGTAGGTTTAGGTACATAAAGAGATATAAGCAAAACTAAAACAGCTATAGCCATTGAAACCGTAAGTAATAAATCGAGCATAGCAGAAGGTAGCGGAACTATAATAATCGCTAAAATTGCCATAACAAAAAGTACTACACTTAAATCTCTCTGCCCAAGCAGAAAGTTTAAAGTTGTGCCAACTTGTTGTCTAAGTGTGATTTTTTTTGCCAAGTTACTTTATCTCGCTAAGTTGTTTTCTATTAGTGATGAAAAGCATCTATATTAATCTTCTTCGAGTATATCAGCTAAAGTAAGTTCAGCTAGAAAAGAGTCAATTTTTCCTTGAAGCTTATTTAAAAAGGGCCAGATACTACAAATATTTGCTTGATCGGATGGACAATCATCTAAAGATGAAGCGCAGTCAAATACTGCCGGAGCTTTTCCTTCAACTGATGACATAATTTGAAGCATAGTTATGTTTTTAGGCTCATACGCTAAAATAAAACCGCCATTGACACCCTTATATGATTTTAAAATATCACTCTTTGCTAGAGATTGTAGTATTTTCGCTAAAAAACTTTTAGAAATCGATAGCTCACGAGAGAGAGTTTCACTGTCCATTGGTGATTCTGCTTTAGATAGAACAATAAGAGACAAAATAGCATATTCACTAGCACGGGTTATTAGCATTACTTTTACTTTACAGTTAGTCTTTTTAAAAGCTATATTATATCCAAAGAAGTTGAAAACAGTATTATCCAAAAAACTATAATTTTAAATATAAGTAAAGAGTATAAATATTAAAAGAATATATTGACATATGCGCAATATATATTGTATTATGACTACATTCAATTTTATTAGGATATTTAATGAAGTCTTCTACTTTGCAAAATGTTGAACTCTCAAATTTCTGGCAACTTGTTATTTTTGTTATAAGCTTTGGTTTAGAAACTTTTTTGATGGGTTTTTCACTTGTTGTTTTAGTATTAACAATGATACACATCTCATTGGCTCTTTATTTACGTTCTCAATTAATGATAGTTAAACATGCTGTTGAAAAGCTTACTCATACCATTACTGAAGTATCAGAAGGAGACTTTGAGATTCTTGCCCCTGTAATGGGTAAAGGAGAAATTAACCATCTTTCTGTTGAATTTAATTCTCTACTTGCACAGTTTACATTTTATATGCGCGAAACGAATAAAGCTATTGAAATTGCAGGAGATAATACTGTATCTTATTTTGCAAGCAGTGAAAATTTAAATCCTACGCTTACAAATGCAGTGGAAGCAATAAATACTTCGGTAAGAGCTATCGAAAGTGGTTATAAACTTCAGATTCGCGGTAATTTTACCGAGCAACTTCATGATTTAGGTGGGGGAATAGCTCATGGTCTCTCAATTATTCAAGCTAACTTACTTCATAATTCTAAAGAAGTTGAAAAAATATCTGAGATGTCTCAGGTTACCTCAGATGAAGCAAGTAAAAGTATAGATTCTATGGGAAATGTTACAAATCTTTTTAAAGAGTTAATAGAAAAAATCGATTCTTCTCATCACGGTATTGGCTCACTGTCTGAGCGTTCTAAAGAGATTTCTACGATAGCAGATCTCATCAAAGATATTGCAGAACAAACAAACTTATTAGCTCTAAATGCTGCAATTGAAGCTGCTCGTGCAGGTGAACATGGACGTGGTTTTGCCGTTGTAGCAGATGAGGTGAGAAAACTAGCTGAGCGTACCCAAAAAGCTACACAAGAGATATCCATGACTATCTCAACTCTCCAGCAAGAGACACAAGATATTCAAAGTAGTTCAGAAGAGATGCTAAACATTGCTAATGATGCAACAAAAACAGTTGACGAATTTTCCCATACACTTGATGGCTTTCAGGTAAATGCTAAAGAATCCGCTGATTATGCAAATTATATTCGCAGTTCATTATTTATGGTCCTAATGAAAATTGACCATATTCTATTTAAGTCTAATGCATACACAGCAGTGATTTCGCAAAATAAAGAAACATTGTTCTCAGACCATAAAAACTGTCGCCTTGGAAAATGGTACCAGAGTGCAGGCAAAGAACATTTTGGAAATACTGATGGTTTTAAGTTGATTGATATTCCGCATGCTAAGGTGCATAACAGTGTCCTTAGAAATGTTGCCTTTGTAGAACAAGGCACGGCTATGGACTTTGTGCATGAAAAGGAAATTGTCAATAACTTTAAAGAGATGGAAGAAGAAAGCGAAAAACTTTTTAATATTTTAGATGGGATAATAAGTGAGTTAATTCCAAAATCAAGTAAAAAATAAGTTTAATCAAGTTCAGTGTTTAACGGTTAACGCAGTTAGTGAAAATTTTAAGCCACCTCATTGGTGGTACAAATTTTAATGAATGCTCCCCCACTGCAATGATAAATAGTTTTTTTTTAATTTTCTACTGCTTGAATCACAACCTTGTTTCTTCCACTTTCTTTTGCTTTATAAAGTGCTTCATCAGACAATCTAATCATATCCTCTAGGGAGGCAGATGCTCCGTAATAAATACCGATTGATACCGTATAGGATATCGTTAAATCATTTATATTTATTATATTTTTTTCAAACTTTTGTCTTATTTTTTCAAATAAGATTTCAATATTTTCGATTGTTATATTTTCGAGTAAGATACAAAATTCTTCACCGCCAAACCTAGCCATAAGATCAGATGCTCTTAAACTCTCATCGAGTACTTTTTTAATCTCTTTGATTGCTATATCTCCAACATCATGTCCATAAGTATCATTGATATTTTTAAATTTATCAATATCTATCATGGCTACTGCTAATGAAGAATCTTTTCTTTTAGCTTTAAGATAGATGACTTCACCAGCTTCAAAAAAGAATCTTCTGTTATATGCTCCGGTCAAAAAGTCTTTATTTGCCATATCTTTTATACTTTGAAACAGGTCTAAGAGTTCCAAGTTGGAATTGACTCTTGTTACTACTTCATTATATGTAAATGGTTTATGTATGAAATCATTTGCACCATATTTGAGGAATTTTGTTATTATATCTTGCTCATCGGCTGAGCTTATGGCTATCACGCCGAGCTTATCTTTGGTATATTTCTCTCTGATTTTAAATATCAGCTCTAATCCATTTAATTTAGGCATTTCATAATCTGTTAAAACTAATGAGATATGATTATTTGAACCCAAAATATCCAATGCTTCTTGCCCATTACAAGCTTCAAGAACATTGATATGTATTTTATTAAGAGTGTCCGACACAATTTGTCTGTACATTTTAGAATCATCTACGATTAAAACAGTCGTATCATAGTTTTTGAGTGTTCTTGAGATAGCATTTACTGCATATTTAATGTTTAGGGGACCATCTTTTTGTATAAAATCAATAATATCTTTTTTTAAAATTGTTTCTTTTAGATTACTGTCTTCTGAGGAAGTAAGAATAACGGATGGTATTTTATGGGCATTTGCAAGCGAAAGAAGTTCGCCATTCTTAGCATCTGGCATATTCAATTCTAATATTGCTGCATGAAAATCACCTTTATGCTCTCTTATTAAAGTCATCGTTTCCTTATATGATTTGGCAAAATAAGGTTTGATATTTTTCAAATATAGTAATTCATTTTTCAATAAAGTCAATATACCTTCATCATCATCAACTATCAATATTTTTTTCATGATTCTAATCCTATTTGCAATATACACACTTGTTATGGCACAATTATAACACTTATTGTAATACAGTGTCTATAAGAAGTAGATAAAAATGAAATTTAAAAGAAAAGTTTCGCTATAATGCCACTTCAACTTTTATGCATGTCTGTATAACTGTTAGATTATTATACCAATCAGGAGGCTATTATGGCTTTAGATACGGCTAAAAAACAAGAAATAATTGCGAAATATGGTCGCAATACAACAGATACAGGCTCAACTGAAGTTCAAATTGCACTTTTAACAACAAGAATTAGTGAATTAACTGAACACCTTAAAGTGTTTAAAAAAGATCATGCTTCAAGACTTGGTTTATTAAAGTTAGTTGGTCAGCGTCGTCGTCTTATGAAGTACTTTAAAAGAACAAATAAAGATGCTTATGTTAAGCTAGTATCTGACCTAGGTATTCGTGATAATATCTAAATGATAAATATAGCTAAACCTACTATCAGATAAGGTTTAGCTAACACTTCAAGCTAAAATCCAGACAATTTACAGAAAAATCTCAATAGCTCTTTTTAAATCTTCGGGAGTATCAATCCCAAAACCAGTACTTGAGACCTTAACCATTGTTATCTTTTTTTGATGATAAATCGCGCGCAATTGCTCTAGTTTTTCTATATCTTCTATCGGTGCATCGCTTAAATTGCAAAACTCATTCAAACTTTTCTTACTAAATCCATAAATACCAATATGCCCAAAATATGTAGCACCTCCACCTTGGTTATAGGGAATGAGTGAACGGGAAAAATAAATGGCATTATTTTCATCATCTAATACAACTTTAACCAAATTTGGGTCCTTTGCTGCTTCTGCATTTATTGTATTAAAACAACTCCCCATAATAAATATTTCTTTATTATCCTGAAGGTTTTTTAGTTTTTTTATGAGTAATTCTATAACTTCAGGTTCAATAAAAGGCTCATCTGCTTGTACATTTACTATGATTTCATTTTCATCAAGTTTTAGTATATTTGCACATTCATGAATACGGTCTGTTCCACTTTTGTGTGTTGTTGATGTTAACATGGCTTCTATTCCGTGCTCTTTACATGTAGAAATAATCAGCTCATCGTCTGCGGCAACTACAACTCTGTCTAAATGCGCTACTCTTTTTGCAGTTCTTATAATCATGGGCAATCCGCCGATATCTGCCAAAACTTTTTGTGGGAATCTTGTTGACGCTAATCGTGCAGGAATGATAATCATTATTTTTTTCCTTAATTTTATTTTATCACGGTATCAGAACTTATCTCGATATGTACGCTTCTATGCTAAAACATGACTCAGAAAAAAACTAAATTTTTTTCTGAACACTTGGTTTTAGCTATGCTTGGAAACTAGATAGTACACACGACTTCGGTAGTAAGCCTCAAGTATTAGTGCTTTTTGGTAAGTGTGATATAATTACAAAATTATATCCAAAATGCTTTCAAGGTACATATATGCTCCTTTACCAGCCTGAATCTGGCTATTGCTACAATAGTGACTCTATCTTTTTATATGATTTTATATCATTTTTTGAACCTCAGGGCAAAGTGCTTGATGTTGGAGCAGGCTGCGGTGTTGTTGGACTTCTAGTCGCTCGTGATAATCATAAGGTAGAACTAGAAGCAGTTGAGAAACAAAAGGCTTTTGTTCACTATGCAAGAACAAATGCAAGAGTAAATAAAATCGAATATACAATACACGAATGCGACTTCTTGAAGCTCGAAGAAAGTACAAAATATGATTATATTATTTCTAATCCACCATTTTACCATGACGGTGCATCAAGAAGCGATAACGAAATGTTATTTAATGCAAGGTATAATATCAACTTACCATTAAAAGATTTTTTTAAAAAAATTTCACAGCTATTAAAGCCAAAAGCTCATTTCATATTTTGTTATGATGCTTCTCAGTTTGCTTTGATTTGTGCTGAATTAGATAAAGTAAAATTAAGAGTGGTTGATGTTCAGTTTGTTCATCCGAAAATAGATAAAAAGGCATCAATAGTTATGTTACATGTACGAAACAGCTCAAAATCACTTATGAAAATTTGGCCACCGTTTATCAGTTTTGAGGGCACAAATTTTTCACAAAAAGCACAAAGTATTTATAAAAAAGCATCCACTCAGAGTATAAAATGTCAGATTTAGTAAATAAAGAGGGATATCCTTATACTTTTGTTTCATCTGCTTGTGCCACATGCCAAGGAAAATGCTGTACGGGTGAGAGCGGATATATATATGTTTCTAAAGATGAAATTGAAAATATTGCAAATTTATTAAATCTGGACATTGAGAATTTTATGGATACCTATCTTTTTAAAAAAGGGTATAAGTACTCTATAAAAGAGAATTTATTGAATGGATCACATGAATGTGTATTCTATGATAGAGAATCGAACGGATGTAGAGTTTATGATGCAAGGCCAATACAATGCAGGACCTTTCCGTTTTGGGATTATTTTAAAACAAGAGTTGATGAATTAAAGCTGGAATGTCCAGGTATTATAACAGGAAGTGGAAATGTTTAAACTATTTTTATTCTCGGTAATATTGATATTGATGAGTGGGTGCTCCGGTATGACAACGCCAAAGCCAATAGTACAATCAAATAAAAAAGTATTTCCCCAAGAAGATACTTATGTTTTGTTTGCACTTCGTGCTGAACAGTTACAAGATTATGAAGCATCATCCGAAATTTTTAATACCTTGTATGAAAAATCTAACAAAAAAGAGTATTTTTATCGTTCTTTACAGAATGATTTAGCACTTAAAAAAAATGAAAGGGTTGTGCAAAGAATTGATAAAATCGGCATCGATAAATTGGATGATTTCATACTTGCACGGATTAAAATAGTAGCTCTGATTCAACTTAAAAAACTAGAAGAAGCGAAGGTTATAGCAAGAAGCTTAGCTGAAAAATCAAAAGAGGTCGATGATTATCTTTTGTTAAGCGAAATATATGTTAAACAAAATAAATTTGACACAGCAGTAAAATATCTTGAAAGCGCTTATGTGCAGGATTATAATGAAAAAATTCTTGATAAAATGGCAATTATTTTATATGTAAATTTAAATAGAAAAAAAGATGCAATCGCTTACTTAGAAACACATAGCAGGGTGTATAGTTGTTCTAAACTTATTTGCTCAAGACTTATAGGATTTTATAGTAATGAGAATAATATTGACGGGCTTTTATCTGCATATTTAAGATTATATAAGATTGATAGCAGTGACAAAATTAGTGACAAAATAATTAAAATATATCAGTATAAAAAAGACTATTTAAAGCTGATGGGGTTTTTAGAAAATAGCCATAGTAATGATGATTTGTTATTAAACTTGTATCAAAACTCAAAAAATTATAAAAAAGCAGCTCCGCTGGCGGAAAAATTATATATTAAAACGGGTGAGATAAATTATCTTGGACAAAATGCAATCTTTACCTATGAGAGTTATAAAAATAAAAATGATAAATCGATGCATAAAAGTGTAATAAAAAAACTAGAAAAAGTTATACAAGTTGAAAAAACACCGCTCTATTTAAACTATCTTGGTTATATTATGGTTGAACATGGTATAAATATTAATCAGGCTATGCTGTATATAAATGAAGCATTAAAAATTGAACCAACTTCGGCATTTTATCTTGATTCTTTGGCCTGGGGATACTACAAGCTGGGAAATTGTAAAAAAGCAGAGGAAATAATAACTAGAGTTATAAAGCTAGAAGGTGGAGACAACCCTGAAGTACAGCTACATTTAAAGGCTATACGAGAGTGTAATAAAACAAAAAAGGTTAAAAAGAAAAAATGATTTTAGATGACATAATTAAAAGAACAAAAGAAGATTTAATACTCAGAGAAAAAAAGTTTTCTCTAGACTGGCTTGGTCGTTCGTTAGCTTTTAATGCAAGAGCTCCAAGGGATGTTACTTCTTACTTGAAGGCAACAGAGGAAGATCCATATAGAATTATAGCAGAGGTAAAAAAAGCATCTCCTTCTAAGGGTGTTATTCGTGAAAATTTTGATCCATTGGCTATTGCTCAAAGTTATGAAAGAGGTGGTGCCAGTGCTATCTCTATTTTAACAGAACCACATTTTTTTCAAGGCTCTTTGGATTATCTGGGTGGAATCAGAAGGTATGTAGGTATTCCACTCCTTAGAAAAGATTTTATAGTCTCAAAGTATCAAATTTTAGAAGCTGTTGTTCATGGCGCTGATTTTATTTTACTCATTGCAGCTGCTTTAAGTAAAAAAGAGCTCAAAGAGCTTTTAGCTTATACTAGACATTTAGGAATGGAAGCTTTGGTTGAGGTTCATGACAAGTCTGATTTAGTAAAAGCAATTTATGCAGGCAGCGATATTATCGGTATTAACCATAGAAATCTACAAACTTTTGAGATGGATATGAACCTTTGTTACGAGCTGATTCCAATGATTCCAAATGGAAAAATTATTGTGGCTGAGAGCGGTATTTATGAGCATGGACAACTTGAAGATTTATCGAAAGCCGGAGTAGACGCATTTTTAGTAGGTGAGTCTTTAATGCGTCAGGATGATGAAGAAATAGCGCTTAAAAATTTGAAGTTTGGAATAAATTTAAATTTATAAGAAATAAATTTAAAATCAAAAAATGGAAAATGCATGATGAACATAGGAAGTAGTATTGTTCAACTCAGTTATAACGGAGTAGTTGAAAGCCGCAGAACGGTATTGCTAATAAATTCGATTACTTCTCAGATAGGTATACCTGAGAGTGAGATTAAAGGGATATTGATCTCTTTGAAGAATGCAACATATGCTTTAGATTATAAAAATATTACAATAATGTTAAAGCAGATAAACGAAGTAAGCCAAAAAAATTCCATTCCAATTGGTTTTATAGATTATAATATCTCTCTTTATCAAGTTTTAAAAGCATTGACAAAAAACATGAAAGTTAAATTATTTAAAAATAGCAGTTCGGCTAGTTTGTTTCTGGACCCTAAAGCATTTAAACGTGATATCCAAATTTTAGTATTTGACGAGGAAGAAGACAATAGTGAACAATTGTCTAAAGAATTGATTCATTATGGATATACCGTTGTTGTTGCAAACAATGTATCAGATTATAATGAATTGATACATAATAATCATTACGATGTCGTAGTAACACAGAGTAGATTAAATATGAATTTAGATGAAACAAGTTTATCAACAAAGCTGAACCTTTCAAAAAAACTTATAGCTAACTTGCCTGTTTTTATGGATACAGCAGTAGAAACTTTAATCTCGTATACTGGCATGGAAGCTCAAAAATCTTCACACGCTGTTAAAAGATTTGACATAGATACAACGACAAGTATTATTTGTGCCGTAATGCGTTTTAAAGGTGATTTAGAAGGCTCATTTGTTTTAATATTTCCAAAAGATACCGCTATTATTGCTATGGAATCTATACTTGGTGAAAAGGTAAATGAAAACGATTTAGAAACAATCATGGACGGGGTTGGAGAGTTATGTAATACTATCACAGGCAGTACAAAAACAATACTTTTGGATAAACATATAAAAATACTGTTTGATTTACCAAAAAAATATACATCTATGAGAACTACCCTCCATGATATTGGAAATAACAATGGAATATGGATTGACATGCAATTATCAGGCAAACCATTTTATATGTTTTTAACAAAATAGTTATGAGTTATTGAGACTCTGTTGGTATTTTGATATTTAAAGTTATAAATTTAAGCCAACAAACGGGAGTGTTAGAAATTTCGTGTCAGTCTGATAAAATACTATCAAGGACTGACAATGAACGAAGAAATAGATTTTGATTTTGATGAAATCTTAGAAGAATTTAGAAACGGTAAAAAGCTTACAGGTA
>Ga0316206_1001178_pt1 | contig 25369 bp, 19 predicted proteins | sample 6monthpyrite_MG_FD_204942 | JGI IMG/M metagenome (GOLD analysis project Ga0316206, IMG submission 204942) | Microbial mat bacterial communities from mineral coupon in-situ incubated in ocean water Damariscotta River, Maine, United States -... | ecosystem: Environmental > Aquatic > Marine >... | reverse complement strand
ATCCATGTCTGGACTTTAAAGTGACATTAATGGATGGTGCTTATCATCCGGTTGACTCATCAGCTGTTGCTTATGAACTGGCTTCTCGTGCAGCTTACCGACAAACTATGCCAAAGGCGGGTGCGCAGCTGATGGAACCCATTATGAAGGTAGATGTATTTACGCCTGATGATAATGTGGGTGATGTTATTGGTGACCTTAATCGTCGACGTGGCATGATCAAGTCTCAGGAAGCGGGCGCAACAGGTGTGCGTATCAAGGCTGAATGTCCACTAAGTGAAATGTTTGGTTACATTGGAGATCTTCGTACAATGACATCAGGTCGTGGCCAGTTTTCAATGGAATTCCTGCACTACATGCCTTGTCCTAAAAATGTTGCAGAAGATGTTATTAAAGAAACACTGGAGCGTGAAGCTAATAAAAAATAAGCTGATATGCTTTAGATATAAAAAAGGCGATGATCTTTCATCGCCTTTTTTTATGAGCCATATCTTTCGAGGTATTGGCTGCGATATGTAAGATTAGATTGTAATATCCATTTTTAGTCTGTCGCGGAGCCATGCTTTCATAGTAAAATTTCCAGTAATCGTTAATGTAGTCAATAATAATAGCAATCTGTTCAGTTAACTTTCGTATCTTGCGTATGATTGAAGTAAGCGATAATAATATTGTAGAAATCAAACAGGGTATCAATTTTTTAATCAGGATGAATATACGTGAAGAAACAGACTATGCAGTTTTTATATGGTGATCGCGAGCTGATACTGGAGGTGCGAGACTTATTGAAAGCACCTGTTGATGTTATTGTGAATCCTGCAAACAGTAGTTTGTCGCACGGTGGCGGTCTTGCATTACATATATCACAACAGGCAGGTGCGGCACTGGATAAGGAAAGTGAGCAATTAATAAAACAATATGGTCAGATTGATACCGGCATGGCTGTTTATAGCACTGCGGGCCAACTGCCTTATAAGGCAGTCATTCATGCTGTTGGCCCCAGGATGGGGGAGGGGCATGAGCAACAGAAACTGGAACAGGCGATCAGTAACAGTCTGAAATTATGTGAAGCTAATTGCTGGAGTTCGATAGCATTTCCGGCAATTAGTACCGGTGTTTTTCAGGTGCCTATTAAAATTTGCGCACAGGCATTTTTTCGAACAGTGACGCATTACTGGGATGCGCGTCATGATTGCGATATCGAGCGTATCGTTATCTGTTTGACAGCTGATCATTTTCAATCATTTTTTGATGCATTCCGCGAAGATGCCATTCATCAGCAAGAGGCTCATGATGCTAAGGACACTATTAAAATAAAAGATAATTCTAATGGAGAATCAGTTGGTTATGTGGAATTAACAGAAAGTGATATTAAGGATGCCAACGATGATGAATTCACAGGCTGGTTTAAATGAAACCCACGTTCAACCAATGCGGCGGTTACTTGTCAGAATGAGTATGTTTCACTAATTAATTTTACTGAGCGCTACTTTGTCGCCAGGGCTGCATGAAAATCCATATTCTGCAGATCAATTATTAAACAGGAATGGTTTGGTATAAATGTAAATATTTAACAGTCTGGCAAGTAGCTTATTGATAGACTTTATAAATATAAGATAAGGGATGCATATGGATTATTCTAAATTATCAGCCAAAATAGCCAAAGATATTATCCGCTTACGAAGACGAATTGCAGCCTCTGGTATTCCTGATAAGCAACTGGATAAAAATCTGATTCTGGGAACCTGGAATATACGTAGTTTCAGCGATTACCATGATGCCTGGGGTGAAAATAATGGTAGCCCCAAACGTAATCTGAGAGCGATGGTTTATATTGCAGAAATCATCCGGCATTTTGATGTTATTGCGATACAGGAGGTTAAACGCAACACAAGTGCAATGCGTTACCTTCTGAATGAGTTGCTCGGATCTGACTGGGGTCTTCTGATGAGTGACGTGACCGCGGGTGATAAAGGGAACACTGAGAGACTCTCTTTTGTATATGATCGCAGACGTGTACAGCCATCAGGTCTGGCCGGTGAAATTGTTCTGCCGCCAGCGGTTGAGGGTGACCCGGTAGAGCAATTTGATCGCACTCCATACATGGTTGGCTTTCAGGCAGCCAATACATATTTTTCCATGCTAACCGCACATATCAGATATGGCGATGAAGATACTGATCGGCTTGGTGAATTAACATCGATTGCTAACTATGCGGCCAAAGAACTTCATGGCAGAGCGAAAACAACCTCCGAAGGAAACAACCTTATTGTACTGGGTGATTTCAATATCGATTCACGAGGCGAGAATCCGTTATTCAAGGCATTTACATCTACGGGACTTGTCGTGCCATCTGCGCTGTTAAATATCAGGACAACATATGGGTCAGAACCAAAGTTCTATGACCAGATCGCCTGGTTTATGGGTGGGCTGGAGGCATTTAATCGATATGATGCGGGTGTTATTGATTTTGCGAATGCTGTTTTTAAAGAATTAACGCTGAGGCAGATGTCTTATCGGGTTTCAGACCATTTCCCTTTATGGGTTGCATTTGATCTGGATGCAAGTAATCATCAAATGGCAGAAACTCTGAATATAGATATGGCAAGTCCAGACCCGTTTTCGGGCGTTAAGGATTAAGTAAAGAATACCGGAGTGTATGCTTCCACCCCGGTATCGATATTGATACTTACTGGAAAATATACTGTTTCTTTCTGGCCTCCTTCTTTATAGCTGCAGACATGGCATCGTTGACAGTTTTACCACTTTTCAAACCGGCTTTGAGTCGTTCTTTGGTAACATAATTATTTCTTTGCTGCCCCAGTCTTTTTATTTCATCCTTAATGGCTTTACGCCTTTTGGCCTGTTTCGCTATATATGCTTTAAGCTCTCGTGGTTTCATTTTCTGAAGTGGAGCAGGTAATGTCGATGGTTTAACTTTAGCCAGATCAACTTTTTTATTCTTAAGTGCATCGACCAGATCCCAGTCTGAGTTGCTGTAGTAAGATGATGCTTTAGTGCGTGCACGTTTAGCCATTAAGCTTGTTGATATATTAAGGCTTTTGGAATCCTGAACTTTCTGACGATGGATTTTTGCTTTTCCCTGTTTACCATATGGGACATAAGTTTTGTTAAGTTCAGTACTTAGTTTTGAAAGCTTCTTGTCTTGCGGAGCCTTAATATGAGCAACAGCCTGATTGTGATTGATGCTCATAAAATCACCTCCGGCCAGTAAAGCGCCTTCCTGCCAGCCAGTGCGCATCCCTATCTTGCTATCACCTGCATGTATGGTATTAATGGTAATACCCTTGTTTTTGGCTGCTGATATTGCTTTTCGGAAAGATACAGGGCCTTGTGTGAAAGGTTCATTACCCGCAATAAACATGATTTTTATATCATTATCTGATTTGCTCCATTGTAATTCATTGGTAGCTGTATTAATAACGTACCCGCAATATTCATCACCCCCGTTTGTGGTTAAGGAAAATAGCGCCTCTGAGGCTGCATCCAGTTCCTGGGTGAATGGTGTCAGTTGTCGAATATAGCCGGTCTTACGATCCAGTCGGTTATTTCCATATTCATATACGGCAACTTCAAGTATAGGTGTTATTCCATTTTTCTTTGTTCTTGAGAATTCATTAATCGTTTGCCAAAGTTGTTCGCGGGTCTGGCTAATCAAGCCACTCATACTGCTGCTGGTATCAAGTAGTATGGCGATTTGTATTTTTGGTTTTATGTGTTTTGGTAGTATATTTGCTATGCCTGCCGTAGCTTGCTTATCAGGTATAGGATAAAAAAAGATTAGCATTCCGCTCATTATAAAAAGTGATAATGCGAGTATTTTAGTTTGCATGATAATTCTCCTGTAGTATAAATTACTATTTTGATGCCCATTGTTTTAATGCAGCTTCAGCTGCCTGGTAAGCATGTTCAAAAGGGTCTCGTGAATGAGAGTGGTGGTAGGTATTGTTGCTGGTTGCTGAATTGAATTGTTCAGGGATTAATACAAACAGAGCCTGAACCAGAAAGAGACTCCAGAAGCTGATCAACAGGCTGTTGGTCATGTTCCATGCCCAGGCCGCGGTTATAAAGCTGGCGCTGATAAGTAACAGATCTCCTGCTGCGGATAAAATACTATTGTAGTAATAGAGTGAGCGTACCAACCATAAACTACAAATCTGTATACCGATGAAGTACAGAGGAGCATCAACTACGACCATACTGATTAATGTTATTCCTCCCCAGATGCCTGTAACAGCAACCCGCCCGGTTTTAGACTGGCTACGAGAAAGTAAATAAATCATGTAAACCAGACTGATGCTGATTGTGGTGAGTTTGATAGCGAGTTGCGTTCCAAACAGGCTACCCATAATACTGGTTAACAGCGTACTCAGTAGCGTCATAATAATTGCCAGCAGCAGGCTTTCTTTCAGGCTAATAGTATTTTTCATGATGCATGCCTCTGTTGTTGTGCCTGCATATAAGCTATCTCGATTTCGTCATCAGATATGTTAAATCGGGAAGAATCTTCATTATTGATATATGATGCAGATCTGTTTTTTACCGGTAACATTTCCAGTTTTTGTTGCATGGACTGTAGCCGGGCGCTATTTTCAGATATTCGTTGCTCTAATGTCGTTACTGTTTCATTTCGACGTTGTTGCTGCTGCTCAAGGAATTCATAGTAGCGTTTTGCTTCCAGCTTTCTTCTTACAAGACTTTTAGCCAGATCTTGATTGTCTGCCTGAAAGCAAAGTTCCATTTCTTCATCCAGAGTAATAATTTTCTTGTTTATGCCGTGCTGTTGGTGTTGTAATTCCTTATTTTGTGCCAGTAGATGGTTTAATTCCTGGTTATTAGATGTAATGTCCAAATCCATTTCGCGGATAGCCTGTTTGAGTAATATCTCTGGCTCTTCTATTTTATCCAGCACTGCATGGAGATCTGCTTTAAATAAACGTGTTATCCTGTTGATTAATGCCATTTCATTTTCCTCTTGTATCATTTTCGGGTTGACAGGGTAAATTTTAGGTAATGGTTACTAAAAAAAGCAGACATGAAAATGTAAAATTTTCGGTGTGTTTTTTACATAAAATTTACATAACAGTCGTTAATATTGGTTAGAATTACGTTATGACATCTAAATCACATATACTGATTATTGAGGACGAAGAAGCGATCCGTAGCGGCCTAACTGATTTGCTGGTGTTTCATGGCTACACTATAGAAACAGCGATAGAAGGCCTGTCAGGGCTTAAGCTGGCACTTAGCGGGAAGTTTGACCTGATCCTTCTGGATGTCATGCTGCCAGGTATGAATGGTTTTGAGGTCTGTGAGTCAATACGCAAGCAGGATCGTGAGCAAGCGATTATTATGTTAACAGCGAAAACCACAGACGAAGATATTGTGCAGGGATTAAAGTTGGGTGCTGATGATTATGTTGCCAAGCCTTTTTCTGTGGCTCAGCTGGTTCTCAGAATAGAAGCGGTATTACGCAGAACACTCAAAGTAACTGATGTTAGCGAACAGATAAAGCTTCATAATGCCAATATTGACTGTTTGAATCTAAATGGTACATGTGGTGAAGCTTCCGTGTCATTTACTCGTCGTGAAATGGATATACTGCAATATCTGTTTGTCAATCAGGAGCGCCCGGTAGCACGAGATGAATTACTGAATAAAGTTTGGGGGTATGCACGTGATATGGCTATTGAAACACGAACCGTAGATATTCATATTGCCAAGATCAGACGTAAAATAGAACTTGACCCATCGCAGCCTGAGTCATTGGTTACCGTTCGTGGGGCAGGCTATCGACTTAAGGTACCTGAATGAAATCCAGATTGATAACTGGCTGGACTCAATTCAGATTACGCAATGTTTTGCTTTTGTTTTTTCTATTGTTGCTTATCCCAACGGCAATACTAGTCATGCAGGCGTATAGCCAGCTTAAATGGGAATCTTTTCATCAGCAAAGAGTACTGGCAGAAACATTGGTTGGTCGAATTAATCATCAGTTCAGTCAAATTCTTGATAAGGAAAATGCTCGTTCTTTTACTGACTATAGTTTCCTGAACATTATTGGAGGAAAAAAGCAGCGTTTTTTACAAAGATCCTCGTTATCATCATATCCTGTAAATTCTGCTGTCCCGGGTGCCATTGCATATTTTCAGGTAGACAGTGAAGGGCGGCTCAGTAGTCCATTGCTACCCGAAATAACAAATGGCCAATATTATGGTTTATCTGATACAGAGATAGAGCCCAGGCAAAAATTATTTAAATATGTTCAGCGTATATTGCATGATAATCGGCTGGTCGCAAAAGAGGCCAGGAGTAAAGCTATCAGTGATAAGGATAATGTTGTGGCTAACGGGAAAGGAAAACCTCGCACATCCAGTTCAATGCCAGCGCCGGTCATAGTACGACAGAGATCTGGTCAGGCAGGTTTTGATACATTGCAATCCAGAGCGCCTGTTTATAGTTCAAAGCAAGCTGCAGGTAAAGCAGACAAGGTACCGGCTCGAAAAGTTGCAGAATTAAAATTGAAGCAACAGTATAAAAAAGAAATCATGTTAGAGAGCAACCGGCGCCAGGAGCAAATTTCCCGATCGGAGAAATTAAAAAGAAAACGCATGTCGCGCCTTGAAAAAAATGTATTACCTAAGCAAAAGGCAGGTATTGCCTCAACCCGATCCAAACGGTTTAATGATCGAATGCAGGTTCGAATGTTTGAAAGTGAAATAGAGTCTTTTGATTTCAGCATGCTTGATGGTGGATATTTTATTTTATATCGAAAAGTCTGGCATGATAAGAAGCGCTATATACAGGGGATGCTGATTGATGCAGATCAATTTCTAAAGTCGCTGATTGATACTTCATTTAATGAAACAGCATTGTCATTTAGTAGTAATCTTATTGTTGCCTTTAAAGGAAATATACTCAGAGTTATTAAGGGTGCTGTGGCTAAGCGTGCATCATATGATCGCCAACCGCTACAAGGTATGCTGTTACTGAAGGAGCAATTACCGGCATCACAGGGACAACTTGAGTTGCTTTTTAATATAAAACAACTTCCGCCTGGACCAGGTTCCACTATTTTAGTCTGGCTGTCTCTAGTGTTGTTTGTTGTATTGCTGGGTGGTTTTTATTTACTTTATCGTCTTGGATTAAAGCAAATTAACCTCATTCAGCAACAACAGAATTTTGTAGCTTCGGTAAGTCATGAATTAAAGACACCGTTAACCTCGATTCGAATGTATGGAGAAATGTTGCGCGAAGGATGGGCGCCTGAAGAAAAGCGTAAAATTTACTATGATTATATTTATAATGAAAGTGAACGACTCACGCGATTAATAAATAATGTATTGCAGCTGGCACGTATGACGCGTAATGATCTGCAGGCGAGGATCAAGACGTATCAGGTTTCTGAATTAATGGATCAGGTCATGTCAAGACTATCATCACAAGTTGAACAATCAGGCTTTCTGTTAAAATTTGATTGTGACGAATCTCTGAAAAAATCGATGATAAATGTGGATAGTGATTTTTTTGTACAGATTTTTATTAATCTGTTGGATAATGCGATCAAGTTTTCATCAAATGCTGACTGTAAGCAGATTGATCTCCGCTGTCAGGAAATTTCAAATGGACGCATTCAGTTTAGTCTCAGGGATTATGGGCCAGGTATCGGTCACAACCAGTTACGAAAAATTTTCAGTTTGTTTTATCGTAGTGAGAATGAATTAACACGTAAAACAGTTGGAACCGGTATCGGTCTTGCTCTGGTAAAAGAGTTAACACAGAAAATGAATGGTGTTATTGATGTTGTCAATGTTGAGCCAGGCGCAGAATTCAGGCTGGTGTTTACTGCTCAGTAGCGGTGGTGCTACCATGCTGCTGTTGTCGCTTCTGATGCGTCTTCATTTTGCGGTTTTTTTTCAAACAATCCTGCATCATAAATGCTGGTTTTCCCTTGATCCCAGAGCAACTGAAATCATTTAATAAATGGTTTTCTGTTTTTTGTTTATCCAGTTGTAAAATATTTATTATCGCTTTATGTAGCAGACTGAATAACTTCTCAAGTGCTATTTTGTGGGTTTGGTCAGTTTCCTCAAACAACCAGTCACTCAGTTTCATAAAGTTATCGAAGGGCTTGTCATTTAATATATGCGGTAGTGTATATTTGAATCGGCCAGAGTTGGCAATAATGTCCCAGTACCTTGAGAATCGGGTCAGTCTTTGCATGGTGTTAAAGTCAATAAGATTATTGGATAGTATATTGTAAGGCGGGTTCGGGTTGTATCTCATATCCCAGTCTTCTGTATGCCTGATGATGGGCGTGCCTTTTAATCGTTTTAAGATACCGATTTGAATTTCATGCGGGTTTAGTTTAACCAGCTTATTAAATCCGTTTGCAAATAAATCCATGTCTTCGCCGGGTAAACCTACTATCAGGTCTGCATGTATATGCGCATGGGTGAATTCTTTTAGCCATAGAATATTATCAGATGTGCTCGCATTATCTTGTCTGCGACTGATGCGTTTTTGTACCGCCGTATCAAAACTTTGAATGCCTATTTCAAATTGCAGGCGGTTTTCAGGGAACTGGCTGATAGCAGCTTTTAGTTTCTCCGGGAGATGGTCTGGTATTAATTCAAAATGAAGAAAAATATTATCATTCAGCTTATCTGTAAAAAATGACATTATTTTTAAACTGGTTGATGTTTTCAGATTGAATGTTCGATCGACAAATTTAAAATGGCGAGCACCACGGTTATATAGTGTTTGCATGGCATCCAAAAATCGATCGAGTTCAAAAGGGAGTACTTTTCTGTCCAGCGCAGAGAGGCAGAATTCACATTTGAATGGACAGCCTCTGGACGCTTCTACATAGATAATTCGATGTGCAATATCTTCATCTGTATAAAAGTCATAAGGTAATTTTATATTTGATAAATTAATATCTGGCACGGTGATGACTTTATGTAACGGACCACGCTTATTCAGGATGTCGTGACACAGGGTTGCAAATCCTGTATCAGCCTGTCCGGGAATTAAATAATCTGCACTGGAGAATATTGATTCATGCTCGTATTCATAACTGACTTCGGGCCCCCCAATAACAATGATCGTGTCTGGCATGACGCATTTAATCAGTTGAATAACCTCGGTTGTTTGGCGAATATTCCATATGTAAACACCAAAGCCGATGATTTTTGCACGCTGTTTTATCAGTGATTCAGCAATATCTATTGCCCGTGTGTTTATATTGAATTCATGTAATTCCGTTTGCTGCTGCAATTCGCCCATATTGGCGTACAAATACCTTAATCCCAATGATGAGTGTATATAGCGGGCATTTAATGTGGTGAGAATAATTTTTTGCATGAGTGCAGTATAACCGTGTGTATATAGTTATGGGTAGAGTCTTGTTCATGTTAGAATCAGAATATGAAAATAACAGGACATTTACAGAAAATGGTTACGGTGCTCGACAGCCCCGTCTCGTATTACTTACCCTTTGATGATGAAAGGCTATTTCTTAATCCATATATTGGCAAGAAAATTTCATTGCATTATCGAGCTGAAATAAATTGCGTTGCATGTGGCCGAAAAACAAACAAAAGCTTTAGTCAGGGCTATTGTTATCCTTGTTTTAAGTCATTGGCACGTTGTGACATGTGCATTATGAAACCGGAAACATGTCATTACTTTGAAGGTACCTGTCGTGAGCCGGATTGGGGTAAAGAATTTTGCCTGAAAGACCATGTTGTCTATCTGGCAAATTCATCTGGAGTTAAAGTAGGTATTACACGCGGAACGCAAATACCGACTCGCTGGATAGATCAGGGAGCGACTCAGGCGTTACCCGTTTTCAGTGTTGCGAATCGCCTGATATCTGGCAAGATAGAAATGGCAATCAAAAAACATGTGTCTGATAGAACTGACTGGCGGAAAATGTTAAAAGGTATTTCTGATGAGGTAGATTTGGTAGAACAGAGAGATATGCTATTAAGCATGGCTGATAATGACCTGAAGTTGATCATGGAAGAGGTCGGAGTTGAGAACATTTTGTTATTGTCAGATGCATTGCCTGTTAGTATTAAATACCCGGTTGAACATTTTCCAGACAAGGTTAAATCATTTAATTTTGATAAAACTGAAATTGTTGAAGGCATTTTACAAGGTGTTAAAGGCCAGTATCTGATGTTGGATACAGGAGTATTAAATATCAGGAAGTTTGGTGGATATTTAGTCGATTTTGAGTCTTAAGGAAGAGTGTGGCAATATTTTTAGATATTGTTCATTAGCTCAGATTGAAATAACTATTTTTTTATCGATAAATGATATTAGCTGGCTTGCACCGACTTTTGTACAACGGCTACATCTGTTTCAACAGGAAGGTTGAAGGTAAAACAGGTGCCTTTTCCGGGGGTGCTTTCAATATTAATCTGACCATGCATGATTTCCACCAGGCGTTTAGAAATTGAAAGGCCAAGGCCAGTGCCGCCATATTCCCGTGTCGTAGATGCATCTGCCTGGCTAAAGTCATCGAAAATGGTATCCATGTATTCTGCTTCAATACCTATGCCTGTATCCGCTACAGCAAATGATACCCAGTCCTGATAATTTTGATTATAACGCTTTATAGTCAGTGTGATACTGCCATTGCTTGTAAATTTACAGGCATTGCTAAGCAGATTAAGCAGAATTTGCCTTAACCTGAGGTTGTCTGCGAACATGATGCCATTATCTCTTGGTGCTTTGATATGGAAAGCATTGTTGTTCTCCAGTAGTAATGGCGCAATGGAGGCTGATACCTCTTCAATGAGTTCATTTATTTCAAACTGTATGGGCGAAAGTTCTATCTTATCGGCATCAATTTTAGACAAGTCCAGAATTCCATTGATCAGACTGAGCAAATGTTTGGCTGATGCCTGTATCTTTTTCAGGTCGGGAACAATGGTATTGTTCTCATCTTCAATTGCATCTTCTTCCAGTAATTCACTATAGCCAATAATCGCATTCATGGGTGTGCGTAATTCATGACTCATATTGGCGAGAAAGATACCTTTGGCTTTATTGGATGCCAGGGCTTCATCCCTTGCAATGGCCAGTTCCTGCGTACGTTCTTTAACACGGTGTTCCAGAAGTTCGTGTGACTCTTTCAGTTTTCTTAATGCGTTCTGGACTTTCAGCGATTGAGAGTGTGCCTGACGAACAATAAATATCGTGATCAGTATGCCTATGAAAAGTGCGGCTCCGCCGAGTAAAAAGACGACATTTCTTGAGTCTTGATAAGATTGCTCGGCCTCTGTAACTGCTTTTTTGGTTTCAGAGTTCAGAAGTTTAAACATTTTATGGATGTGCTTAACAATAACAGCTTGTTTATTGAATGCTTCACTGAGTAGTGGTTGGTATTCTTCCGGACTTTCACTAAAAATAACTTTTCGCAATACATTCTGCTGGAAGTGATAAGCGACTTTCATGGATTCGATAATCTGGTCCATAATCTGACGTTCTGGTTGTGTCAGTTTCATATCAGAGAGATGATTTCGTGCCTCCAATACAGGTAATGCGAACTGCCTGAACCGGCCACTTTCTTCGTCACGCTCAAAAGGGTCAGTCATCAACATCATATTGCGCAGGCTAACCTGGCGATTATAAATCCCATCGCGAATGGTAGAAATAAGCTCTGTTTTAGCGTTATGCTGCTGCGATAGTTTGTCCAGTTTTTGCTGCATGCCCTGCATTTGCTCTAGTGCAGTAATGATAAGTGCAGACATCAACGATAGTAAGACGGCAAAACCTAGCGTAATGATTCTGGTTTGTTTATTGATCATAGTTTTTATCAACTATTTCTTTTTAAAGGGTATAGAGGGGATACCTTATATAGGTTGCGGCAAATTTAATATTTTCTTTAGTTTTTACTCAAAATACAGTGTATACGCCAGGTGATGTCTGGTGGATTGGTTAAGCATGTTATACTCAATTCGATGACAACCTTATACATTGATAATACTGAGAAATTGCTGGATCTTGTGTCTGCCTTGAGTCAGGCAGAGTGGCTGGCTATCGATACAGAATTTATGCGGGAAAAGACTTATTATCCTCAATTATGTCTGTTACAGATAGGAACCCCCGAGGTGACCGCCTGTATTGATCCGCTAATACTGACTGATATGGATATTTTACTTGACCTGATCTATGACCCAACAAAAATAAAGGTAATGCACTCAGGTAGCCAGGATCTTGAGATCTTTTATCATTTACGTGGAAGCTTACCTCAGCCGTTGTTTGATACGCAAATTGCAGCGCCGTTATTAGGTATGCAGGAGCAGGCAGGCTATGCACGGCTGGTTGAAGAAATGCTGGGTGTGAGGCTTGCTAAAGTTCATACGCGCGCAGATTGGTCACACAGACCGCTGAGCGATGCACAAATCCAGTATGCGGCGGATGATGTTATTTACCTGTGTCAGTTATATGTAGCACTGCGAGATAAATTATTGGAAAAAAATCGTTTGAGCTGGCTGGATAGTGATTTTAGTGCTCTGGCAGACCCTGACAGATACAATAATGTCCCCGAGAAATCCTGGCGGCGTGTCAAAGCAGGTCAAAAACTTCATGGCAAGGCCTTGTCTGTTTTACAGAAGTTGGCTGGCTGGCGAGAACAGACAGCTCAGCAACAAAATAGACCCAGAGGCTGGATAATTAAAGATGATGTACTGATCGATATTGCCCGACAGCAACCAAAAGAACTCAATACTTTAAACCGTATCAGAGGTCTGAATGAATCCATTGTAAAAAAACATGGGCAACAGATACTGGAGCTCATTCAGACGGCAGCCAGGATCCCTCCCGAACCCCTTCCTGACTATATAAAACGCAACAAACTGAGTGCCGACCAGGAAGCATTGGTTGATTTGATGAGTGCACTGGTGCAGTTAAGAGCATCTGAAAATGAAATGAATGCTACACAGTTGGCATCACGCAAGGAAATGCAATACCTGATTCAGGGTGAGACTGATCTGGACCTTACAAAAGGCTGGCGTGCCAACATGGTCGGGTTTGAATTACAGCAGTTACTGGATGGGCAATTAACGCTAAAGGTAGAAAACGGAAAACTAATTTGTACAAAAATATAAATTACGTTTTTTAATATTACTCGTCTGGTTTATCGTCCGCTACAATTAACCATTTAAGTGGCTGGTTCAGTTGAAGCTGATTTGCAGAGCGGGCAGAATTAATGGTTAGTATTAGCTGGTAGAGCAAATGGTTTTGTTGTTCAATCTGGTTTAATTGTTGTGATAAAGCATCCATATGGGTGAATGTATAAAGTTTCAGTTGTAATTTTTTTTCCTTTTTTCTATCCAGTACGAGATTGTTGATACGCATCAGGTAGGCTTTTTCAGAAGGTGTACGTTTGTGCTGAAAAAACTCCTTAAGTGCTTCAATACGTTTGCCAATTGCAGGGTGGCTGGAAAGAATACGTTTTTTACTGGACGATTTTCTTAATGATTGTAGTTCTGACAATTGAAGTAGCTCCAATACTTCAATTGCTGCATGTCGTGAATATTTACTTTGTTGCAGATAACTGACTGAAAGACTGTCAGCATGATATTCATTTTTTCGACTATAGTTCTGCATGCTGACCTTTCCAAACAGTCGTGTCATTTCTCTGGTATTACTATTATCCAGTACATTGTTCAATTTTTGAGTTAATGTGGCAATTTGTTTGCGTTTTCTGAATTTTTCTCGTGTATGACCCGCGACAACATGCGCTATTTCATGTGCAAATAAAGCTGCGAGCTGCGATTCATTATCAAAGAGTGCAAGCATGCCGGTCGTAATAAAAATATGCCCGTCAGGGAGTGCATAAGCTTGCGGATAAGCGGCTTCAATTATTCTGAATGTAAAAGGAGTATGTCTGGCAGGAGTGGCCTGGAGTATACGTTGGCCTACTTGTTGCACATATTGTTGCAGCGATGTGTCCGGGTAGTATTTGATTGTTTTTTCAAAGCGCTTGAGGCCATCTTTTCCGAGTTTGATCGATTCCTGATCAATTTGAAATGCGCGCTGTTCATCGGTATCAGAGCGGGTCTGGTTGCATGCACTTATAGGCGCCAGTACTAGCATAAAAGCCAGTATTTTGATGGTGTAGCAAAAAGTATATTTATGATATGCTTGATTCATTATTATATTTTCTTTCAGAATAATTATGAAAAATAGAAAAAAACTTTTTCCCTGTCTGGTTATTATCTTCCTGACGGCCTGGATATCAGCATGTGTAACAATACCACTGGAAATCGAGTATCAGTCATTTAGTAATAGCGATTACTCCAGTAGAAGCGTACCGGCTAAGATAGTTAAAGGCAAATTATCTGATCTTCTGGATAGTCAATATCTGTTGATTGGCTATCTGGATGTGCGTCGAAACATCAGGAAATGTTATGACGATAATACCTGTAAGGATATTTCTGATGTGATGCCTTCTGAAAGTGATATTTTGCAGCAAGCTGCCGATCGTGGCGGTGATCTGGTTTTCATACTGGAAACACGAACAATAACTGAAAAGATCAGTAAGTCTGTATGTACCAATATGTCGTATTCAACTTCAGTCGTTAATGGAATTGTACAGGTGATCCCTACCTGTTCTGCGAGCCGAACTATAAATGGATTGCTGGATGCTAAAGTCAGCAGGGCTTTGATCTGGCGCAAGGAGCCAGCACGTGCAACACCGGAAGCTAATGCAGCGGCAATCGAGAAAGCATTAAAAACATTGGAAAAAGTGTACGCAAAAACTAAAGTCAATAAGAAGACCGTTATTAGTGTGCGCGACAAACTGGTTAATCATCAGCCAGAAAAGAAAATCACACAGGAAAGACTCAAGCAAATTCGATTGAAAGCAATACAAGGTGATGCTGCCTCCCAGTTTCAGATGGGATTAGTTTATGAATATGCATTAGCGGGTCTTGGCAAGAGTTATAAAAAAGCCAGAATCTGGTATCTGAAGTCGGCAAAACAGAAAAATCCACGTGCAATGGTGCAGTTAGGACTCATGTATTTTAAAGGCAAGGGCGTAAAGGTAAAAAAAGCACATGCGTTCAAATGGATGCTGCGTGCCGCAAATCTGGGTCATGCGAATGCGCAGTCAAATGTATGCATTAGTTATAGCGCAGGCCTGGGAGTAGAGAAGAGTAAAATACAAGCGCGTTCCTGGTGTAAAAAAGCCTATGCACAAAATGATTTAACAGCCACTGCCATACTTGGCGGGTTATATTTGCATGGTGAAGGTGGAGCCAAGGATACAGAAAAAGGTATTCGTTATATTACCCGGGCAGCGGAAGCAGGGCATGCATATGCACAATACACACTTGGTAAGAGCTATTTTCTAGGTATGGGTGTAGAGACTAATAAGCTACTGGCTGTCAGGTGGCTGGAAAAATCAGTCATACAGCGTAATAAATATGCACAGTATATGCTGGCTTATATGTATGAAAAAGGGCAAGGCGTTCGTCGTAATACCAGAAAGGCACTTCAATTATACAAGCTCGCAGCAGCTCAGGGGCATCAGAAAGCATTACGGCGACTTGGTGGCTACAATGATGAGGGTGGGTCTATGGGAACATTATATTAATTCGCCTGATCGCTTACATTATCATTATAGTCACCATTTACAGACGCTTTATATCATCCCTTAAATTCATAAAATATTGAAATATATATAAAATTAATAGTTTGCCGTCATGACTGGAAGATTTTGTTTGCAGGCTATATACTTACTATATTAGCATAGTATGAATAACTAATTTTGAGGTTGCTGCGATGAAATTCGTTCGTGTTTTTTCACTTTTTTCTTTTCTTGTTCTCAGTTATCCCACTCAGGCAGAAGTATTGGTTCTGGTACATGGCTGGGCTGCAGATGCTAACACTTGGGTAAGGAGTGGCGTTCAGGCAGGTCTGGTGCAGCATGGCTGGCAAGATGGAGGGGTGTTGGTGAGCACACCTCGTGGCATTAACTCGCAGCTATTACACCCGCGAAAAGCCAGGCGTATTCTGATTCGCGCACAGTTACCCGCTGAAGCGCCGATGATGATACAAGCCAATCATTTGATGGCGCAATTAAAGTTTATAAAAACCAAATATCCACATCAGAAGATAATTTTAGTGGCTCATTCTGCAGGCGGTATTGTTTCCAGACTGGTTCTGGTTAACCCTGCAGCACCCAAAGTTAACATGCTGATTACTATAGCGACGCCAAATCTGGGTACGCATCGGGCAATGGACGCACTCGAAATAGCTGATGGCAAGCCATTTTTCTGTCCGGGCCCCGGTATTGATTTTCTTAAAACAGTTGTTGGTGGTTCTCAATATCAATATCTGAAAAATTCACGTGCAGCCCTGGTTGACCTGATGCCAGCGGGATACAGCCGATTACTGGGATGGTTGAATCAGCAAGTACATCCTGATATCAAATATCATTCAGTTATCAAGCAGGAATCCGGTCAGGCTGAAGCGGTCGTTCCTGCATTTAGTCAGGATCTGAATCAGGTAGTATCATTAAAAGGCAAGGTACATGTTCATCTTGTATTTTCCGAGCATGGATTGAATCCGGGTGATGCAATTCTGATTAACAAAATACTCAAGTAAGCTTCACAACGAAGTACTGTAATCCTTATTGTTATCTGATGTGTTTTTATTGTTATTATTTCCCTGAATAAGTGATAATGGTCTCGATCTTAACGAGACTGTTATCATGAAACCTGCTTTATTCTCACGCACCGAATTACTGAAAAAACTGGATGTTGATACGACCCTGGTAACAGGGAATCAACGTCTTGCAGTATCTATTCGACATGGGTGGGATCAACGTGCGGTTGAACAAGGACTCAAGGTTTGGGAAAGTCCGGAGATTTTACCCTGGTCAGCCTGGTTACAGCACAGTTTTAAACAAGCAGCTTACGCTGACTCAAGTTCCAGAGATAATGTTCCTGTGTTGTTAAATCAGCTGCAGGAAAAATTATTGTGGGAGCAGGTAATAAACAAATCAGGTATAGAAACTTCATTATTGCAATTGTCCTCAACGGCAAGTAAAGCAGCTGACGCCTGGAACCTGTTTCATGAGTGGCAGCTTGAAGGGCAGCAAGAAAGTCACTGGCAAAATGCAGACTCACTTCAATTTGCAGTCTGGATGAAATCTTTTCGTCAACGTTGTCAGCGTAGTGGTTGGATAACACGGGCAGAAGCTGCAGATTTTGTCTCTGGCCAGCTTGAAATAATGCATGATATCTTGCCCCCACATCTGGTGTTAACCGGTTTTGATGAGTTGTCACCGCAGCAGATTTCATTGCTGGATAATTTAAAGCAACAAGGGTGCAGAGTAGAGTGGATTGAGAAAGCAGCTGAACCAGGTAATGTATCTGTTGTTGCTGCCATTGACACTCATGCAGAAATCAGACTCGCAGCAGGCTGGGCGCGTGCAATCGTAGAGGACACCCCGGATGCCCGCGTCGGTATCATTATTCCGGAATTAACGTCATTACGAAAATCTGTACAGGTTATTTTTGACCGTATTCTGTCCCCAGGCATGACCAGTTCGGCAGAAGTACAAGCGCATTTATATAATTTATCACTGGGCAAGAGCCTGGCTGACTATCCATATGTACAGACAGCGTTGCAATTATTGCATTTGCATCAGCATAGAATTCCGCTGCAGGATTTGAGCTTTTTGATAACATCACCTTTTTTATCAGGCTGGAAAACTGAAAAAATGTCTCGTTATCAGCTGGACAGACAGTTGCGCGAAGATGGCTCATATGAAGTGAGTAAGTCCAGGCTGAAGCATATAATGAATATGTCAGAGAAGGCATGGTATTGCCCTGTGTTATCCGGCCTGATTGAATCATTTGATACCTGTTTATCAAACAATACATCAAACAGACCGCCGAGCCAGTGGGCGGTGGTATTTTCAACCTTGTTAGCTTCGATGGGCTTGTCGAGAGGTGAAGGGCTTTCGAGTGAAGAGTTTCAAACAGCTGAATCTCTGGATGATCTTGTCACTGAGCTGGCATACCTGGATGAAATACATGGAAATATCAGTTATACAGTGGGATTGAAAATGTTGCAGCAATCTGCAAGAGATCGGATATTTCAGTCTCAATCTGATGAAATGCCAATTCAGATACTGGGAGTCATGGAGGCTACAGGGTTGTCATTCGATTTTGTCTGGTTGCTGGGGTTGCACGATTCAATCTGGCCTGCGTCATCACAGCCTAATCCATTTATTCCGGTAAAACTACAGCGTCAATACGCTATGCCACATTCAAGTGCTCAGCGTGAATTACATGTAACGAACCTGTTAACCACACGGCTAACAGGTATGGCAAGTCAGACCATCATTAGTTATCCATGTATGAATAAAACAGAGTCATTGCGCAAAAGTAATCTATTGGATCAATTCCCGGAAATGGATTTTTCAGAATTATCATTATCGTTACCCGTTGACTGGGCTACGCTTATTCGTCAGTCATCTGCGCTTGAGCCTTATACGGCTGGAGATGCGCCTGAATTGACAGATTACAATGTGAAAGGAGGTAGTCAGGTTATCAAGCTTCAGGCTTTATGTCCTTTTCGTGTTTTTGTTGAGCATCGTTTAGGTGCAAGTGCTATGGGGGAGCCAGTTCTGGGTATGGATGCTGCTGAACGCGGTAGCCTTGTTCATACGATGCTTGAATATTTCTGGAAACAGGTAAAAACTCAGGCAAGTTTACAAGCTATGTCAGAACAGGAGAGATTGAAACTGATCAGACAATCTATCGAGAGGGCAATTAAAAACAGGGAAAAGCAGAGGGAACGTGAGTTTGATACCCGTTATCGCCATATTGAGCAGGCAAGGCTGATGCAGATGATGAAGGAATGGTTGCCTCTTGAATTAAAACGTCAGAATTTTAAGGTCAATGCATTAGAACAAAAACAGACATTGCAACTCGGGGATATGAAAATTGATCTTAAAATAGATCGTGTTGATCAATTGGAAGATGGCAGTTGCGTTGTTGTTGACTATAAAACAGGAATAGTTTCACCAGGGCAATGGTTTGGTGATCGGCCTGAGGATCCACAGTTGCCGTTATACAGTATGGTCATTAAAGGGGATTTGTCAGGCGTCAGTTTTGCTGTGCTCAGAGCGGGGCAGTATGGCTTTAAAGGTGTGACTGCATCAGACGGAGTGTTGCCTGGTGTCAAATCCAGTGATGTGCTGGCTCAAAGCAAGCATCATGATAGTTGGCAAAGTTTGCTAAAGGAATGGAAAGAAACAATTGAATCGCTTGCTGATGATTTTATAAAAGGTCATGCCAGTGTTGATCCATTGAAGTACCCGGGCAGTTGCACTTATTGCCCGTTACCTGTCGTCTGTCGGGTCAGCGAGCAAAAAGATTTACAGGCACAGAAGAAGGTTGAAGGTGGTTCAGATGTCGATACCTGATCATGCAGAGCGCACGCTGGCGCTTGATCCTGAACAATCTTTTATTATTCAGGCTCCAGCCGGCTCAGGTAAAACAGGTTTACTGGTACAGCGGGTATTAACATTACTGGCAAATGTTAATGAACCTGAAGAAATTATTGCGATTACGTTTACACGCAAAGCAGCAGGGGAAATGCGTGAACGTATTATGACCGCGCTGCATAAAGCCGGAACAGAGTCCGCGCCAGTAGATGAGTATGAATACGCTACCTGGAAACTTGCAAGAAATGTATTAATTCAGGATGAAAAAATGGATTGGGACTTATTGTCCAGTCCGGCAAGATTAAAATTACAAACAATCGATTCTCTTTGTACATCTTTAGCCAGGCAGATGCCAGTGTTGTCCGGTTTCGGGGCTGTACCGAGAATTACAGAAGATGCAGGTGCGCTTTATCAGCAGGCAGCCATGAACACGTTGTCAGAGCTGGAATCAGATTCCAGCTGGTCTGATGCAATCCAGCATCTGATTGCGCATCTGGATAACAGGCTGGATCACGTCGTCAGATTAATCTGCAATATGTTATCCAGACGAGATCAATGGTTACGACATGTCGGAGATCCTGCTCACCCTTCATTGGACAGAAAAAATCTACAGGAAGCATTGGCTCGACTGGTTCAGTCCGGGTTATATAAGCTGGAGCAATATTGGCCAGATGAACTTTCTTCAGAACTGATTTCACTTGTAGCCTATGCAAGCTCACATCTTGATACAGACCAGGCGGAAAAGTTATCTCTGGATGTTATGCCGCAGTTTAATGTTGATGATCTGGAAACATGGAAGTCATTGTCAGGCTGGTTATTGACTAATGAAGGTTCGGTTCGTCGTGCTATTAATAAAAACCAGGGGTTTCCCGCAAAAGGAGCCGGGGCGACATCTGCAGAGAAAGATTTTTTTGATTCGATGAAACAACGAATGATAGCTTTTCTGGCTAAGCTGAGTGAAGTGCCTGAAGTAGTTGAAATGATATACCAGGTACGCAGCCTGCCGGATCCGGTTTATACCGAAGAAGAATGGGAAACATTACAGGCATTATTTGAGCTGTTGAGATTATCAGCAGCGCACCTTGAGATTCTGTTTAGTGAACGTGGAGAGATAGATTTTTCAGCCATGTCTCAGGCGGCTTTATTTGCATTGGGAAGGGCAGACTCGCCCACTGATCTTGTGCAGGCTCTTGATTACAGAATCAAGCATTTGCTGGTAGATGAATTCCAGGATACATCCTGGTCACAATTTGAATTAGTAAAACGGTTAACGGAAGAATGGCAGCCTGGCGATGGACATAGCTTGTTTCTGGTTGGAGACCCCATGCAGTCAATCTATCGCTTTCGTGAAGCCGAAGTTGGCTTGTTTCTGGATGCCTGGGAAAACGGTATGGGTAACCTGCCTCTGGTGCCATTGCGTTTAAAGGTGAATTTTCGCTCACAGGCCGGAATTATTGACTGGGTAAACAGAAGCTTTATCGGTATCTTTCCAGATGTCAGTAATATGGAAAACGGTGCTGTTAATTATGCAGCCTCAGTTGCCTGGCATAATGCTCTTGATGGTGATGCCTGCAAGGTATACCCGTCATTTGATCAGGACGAACGGAATGAAGCTGAGCAAATATTAAAAATAATTCAACAAAGCCGCCTTGAGTTTCCTGATGACAGTATTGCAATACTGGTTAGAGGGCGCACTCATCTTGCATCCATTTTATCTTCCCTGAAGCGCGTAAAAATACCATTCAAAGCAGTTGATATTGAATCATTGACACAGAAAACGGTGATTCAGGATCTTCAATGTTTATTGCGGGCATTGCTTCAGCCTGCTGATCGTATAGCATGGCTGGGTGTCCTTCGTGCTCCCTGGTGTGGTCTTGACCTGAAAGATTTATATGAGCTTTCAGGTAATGATAAAACAAGGACTATCCCTGAGCTGATAGAAGATAAATCAGTACGTTCTCTATTAAGTCCATCCGGGAATATACGACTGGGTCGTCTATGGACTGTTTTATCAAAAACCATGGATAATCTTCAGAAAATGAGTTTACGTGACTGGCTGGAGGGTTGCTGGAATGAAATAGGAGGGCCCGCCTGTCTGCAGGCAGAGACGGATAGCGAAGATGCGGATGTTTTTTTTCGTTTACTTGATGAACTGGATACGGTCCCATTATCACAATTACAAGATACGTTAACCCGATCCGTAGACAAACTTTTTGCATTACCGGATATGCTGGCGGGTGACTCGTTACAAATAATGACGATGCATAAAGCCAAAGGACTGGAGTTTGATACAGTTATCCTGCCAGGCATGGGTTACAAGTCTGCCAGTAATGATACGGAGCTGATGAAATGGCTGGAACGTCCTCGTAAGCCAGACGGTAATGATCTGCTTATGGCGCCTATCAGAAAAACCGGTTTTGACAATAATTTAAAGTACCAGCTGATTTGTGATTTTGAAGCACAGAAAGAACAATATGAAATGTCACGTGTACTTTATGTTGCAGCCACCAGAGCGCGCAAATATCTGCATATTCTGGGCTCAGTGAAATGTAGTGGAGATGGAGAGTCATTCAATTTACCCGCTCGTAACTCATTGCTGACGGCCATGTGGCCAGTACTGGAGCCTGCTTTCGATCAGGCATTCGACTTACATCGAGGGGAGCAGGGTAATAGCCAGAGTCAATCAACAGAACCTGAAGACCAGGAAAGTATGCCCGGAGATAATTTATACCGTTTGTCGGATAGCTGGGTATGTCCACCTGCGTCGCCTGCATTAACGTTAAATAAAATAACAAAGGTTACCCAGGCATCAGATGAGCTACCTGAGTTTGACTGGGCAGGTGAAACAGCAAGGATAGTTGGCATAATTGTGCATGAGTGTTTGCAGGATATGCTACTCAAGCACACAGAAGATTTTGATTCTGCTGTACGACAGTATTACACGCGACGTGTATGTCATACATTGCGGCAGGCGGGTGTTAGTCAGCAGAAAATCGAGCGTGCCTGTGACCGCGTTATTAAAGCACTCGAGAATACGTTACAGGACCCGCGTGGACGGTGGATTATGGATAATCATCACGAGGACTCCAGAAGCGAATACCCTTTAAGTGGGATAACTGACAAAGGGATTAAGCATTATATTATTGATCGAACCTTTATTGATGAAAAAGGCATACGCTGGATTATTGATTACAAGACAGGCGATCACAGTGGTAGTGGTCTGGTTAAATTTCTGGATCATGAGCAGGAAAGATATAGCTCCCAGTTACAAACATACGGTCATTTGATGTCTGCATTGGATGATCGGCTTGTTATGCTGGGATTATATTTTCCATTATTGCAGCAATGGCGAGCATGGCCATTTGAGAAATAATAGCGGCCAGATTAATATTAGTATTGACCTGAAATATTTCCGGTTTACAATAGTTGCGTATGATCATTGAGAATATAAAACAGGAACACATTCTGGCAGGCGCTATCGTTCTGATAACTGCTGTTATTATTTTTTTACTGTTAAGAAGATTGTTTGTATATAATAATAAGCGAAAAATACGCAATATTATTAAAAAAATATCATACGATTTCATTGAAGATATTGAGATAGATGAGGGTCTGGAACATTATGCCCATCTTGATTATATTTGTCTTGGGCAGGATGGGATCCATATTATTGCTGTTAAGAATTATGCAGGTCATATTTTTGCGGCAGACGACATTAATGAGTGGTCACAGATAGTTGACCGGAAGAGCTATAAATTTCCTAACCCTGGTTTTGAGTTAACGCATAGTGTCGAATTGTTGAAGACGATGACTGATCTTGATGTAACTGGCTATAATATTTTTTCAGATACAGCAGATTTTCCGAAAGGACGACCTGAAAGCGTCATTTTATGTGCAGATATGCTGGAGTTTTTTGGAAAAGTGAGCAAACGAAATCTATCGGACTCATTATTGAATGAGTGGAAAAAATTGAAATTACATTTATGCACTTAATCAATTTCACCATAATAGTGAGTGCCGACTTTTAGCTGGCGATATTGAGAAATCATTATAATTGTTTTTACTATGTCCGAAGTTTTTATTTTTTTTATTTTAAGGTAAATTTCTGCATTCATATGTCCGGTATTTTCTCCCGGATATATTGTTATATATTGACGGGATGTACTATTCTCAGGGTTCAGGTTCTGATTGCTCAAGTGGATATGCCAGATAACCGGTTTTTTTCTGAAATACCCATTAAAACTGAAGGTAACCTGGTTATCCTGTAGTTCATTTTCGAGAGTGTAGTCAGATAAAATTGTCATAGTTAATATTATGAAAAAAAGTGATGAATAAAGAATTCAGGGTTTTATATTTCTATCTGGATCTGTCGCATGATGAAGTACTGGGTTACTATAAAGGCAAGTATAAAGTAATTAGTACGATGACGGTTGATAATGTTCGTATCGAGTTTCCTGCGGTGGCAATAAAATCATTTGTTCAGGACAATGGTGTTCATGGCCTGTTTTCTATTGAGTTTGATCAAAATAACAAGTTAGTCGCAATTTGTCGGGTAAATACCTAGCACCTGCCAGGTTATTCATAAGTCAGAATGGTAATTTCTGGTATATGCTCAGCAGATATATCAGATATCTGGAAATATAAATGGATATTCATGCAGATACTAATTAATATAGAAGTAGAAGCGAAAAATGCACCTCAGCGTATAATAACTTATTGTATTTAAACAAAATCCATGAAAAATTATCTAGCCAATTTACATATGCCATTCAGAAAAGGACGTGAGGATGAAGCTGACGACCCCAGAAGGTATGCTTTGGAGCTGCACTTGCCCAGATTAGGTACGAAGCCTAAAGCCTTTGAAGTTCATAGCAAGAAAATTGAAACGCACCTGGCATCTTATACCAATGAACGTACACATTTGCTGATTGAGGCATTAAAGTATATAGAACAGTTAAACAAAATAGACCTCAAGCTGGGAATCAGAGCTGAATTAACGCATGCAGTATTAAAAATGTCCGCAGGAGCACTTGCAGACAGTTATCGAAAGTATGTATCTAAAGGCAGCAGTTTTCCAGAAACACCTGAAAGAAAAACTGAACTAACCAGTTGTATTTTTTTGCTACAAAATTTACTGCTTTCCTACAAAATCATACTAACTGAGACGTATCGTCTTCCACTCAAGAAGTTTAGTTTGCAGCAGGATTCGCTTGCTGTTCTTGCAATTAGAATTGTTGAATTAAGTGTCTGGCTGCAACGATTTTTGGCAATTCGATTTCAAAAGCTTTCTGCAATTGAATGGCGTGATTGTAATCGTGTATTTACCCTATATGCAGGTATGTTTGATTCGGATAAAGAAATACCTTTGACGGAAAATCTGGAATTATATAAAGCATCTGGCATTCTGAGTGAGAAGAATAACAGAAATAGTATGAGCTCACTCTATTTGATGATTCAGATATTTGGCCAGCTGGATATTAGTAGCTGGCCTTCAAATGCCCAGCAAATAATTGAGCAGTATCTTGATAAGCACGCTGATTTAATGAAGATAAAGTTCACTGAAAAACCAGCTTCGGGTGATGATTTTATCCTGACATTTGCTGATCATCCCGCCCCACCTGTATTTAATGAAGATGGGGGGAATACATCGGTTAAATGTTATATCGATATATCTGAAATTAAGCAACAGGTGAAAGATGATATAAAAGAGATACAGCGCAAACAATTTTTAGGTGTTGAGGAAAAAAAACGTATACAGCCTAATGGTACAGTTGATGCTCTGGAGGAGCATGCCGCGTTGCTTGCACTGTTAAGTAAAAACCTGACTGAAGCTAAACGCCATGAAGACAGAAAAAACCTGTATGGTGC